>Ga0209208_10002372_pt1 | contig 26976 bp, 7 predicted proteins | sample S1TSphfallax_3_FD_187694 | JGI IMG/M metagenome (GOLD analysis project Ga0209208, IMG submission 187694) | Host-associated microbial communities from peat moss isolated from Minnesota, USA - S1T2_Fd - Sphagnum fallax MG (SPAdes) (version 2) | ecosystem: Host-associated > Plants > Peat moss >...
CCTATGATATCTTGCATATATTCATAGCCACTCTTGCCTAGGCCTAGGAGAATTATTCCCCCTAACCCAATTAGTACACTTTGCCAGAATCGAGTTACATCCCGCGCCGATAAGGCAGAAATGGAATCCCCCTGAATCTCGTATAGTAATACGGTAAGCTTGGTATTAGCCAACAGCAATACCCCAAGCAGTAGCAGTAAACCCAGAGCCGTTTGTTTTTCATTGCTGAACCAATAGAGTTTAGCGATCGCCCAGAACTGCTTAACTGTTTTCAGGTTGAATTTATGCATAAAGGTAGGATGCAGTAGCTTTTCTGACAAACTATAAATCTGAATATTTGCACTGAATTTGTGATCTCAATTAGTCTACAATACTTAAAAGCATAATCATAGCTTATAACCTTAATCTGAATTAAATACACAAAAATGCGTAATTTTACCATCCTATGGTTAGGACAACTAATTTCGCAAATTGCCTCTAGCATGACCATATTTGCTCTAGATATATGGGTTCTTCAGCAAACTGGCTCCACAACTCAATTTGCTCTAGTTAGCCTCACGAATACCATTCCTCTCATCATCATCTCCCCACTAGCAGGCACATTCGTAGATCGTTGCGATCGCCGTTGGACAGTGTTTATTAGTAATTTTTGTGCAGGTCTGTGTATCCTGAATCTGGCAATACTTCTAAGTATTGGTCAACTAGAGATCTGGCACATTTACTTAACAAATACCCTGCTGTCTTGCCTCAGTGCTTTCCAGGGACCAGCCTATAAGGCTTTTATTACCTCTTTAGTCCATCCAGAAGATTTGGTACCGGTCAGTGGTATGGTTCAACTGGCTTTAGGCATTCAACAAATAGTTTCACCACTGCTAGCCGGGGTTCTACTGCACCTAATTCACCTTACGGGTATTTTCTTCATTGACTTTGCAACTACACTCTTTGCCCTCACTCCCTTGTTGTTGTTGCGGTTCACTCAAGTCAATGAGCCTGTCCATGAGGACAATCAACCTAGCTCTTTTTTCCAACAAACAGTATATGGCTGGACTTACCTCCAAAAGGAACCTGGATTACTCAGCTTTTTAATTCTCTTCACGATCTATCAATTTTTTGTCGGGTTTATTAGTATACTTATGTATCCCCTAATTCTGAGTTTCAGTACACCAACTAGCTTGGGAAGCATTGCTTTCGTCAGTGGCATTGGTACACTCATCGGGGCTGTAGTAATTACTACATATAAAAAACTGTGGCAGAACATCGTTAGTCCACTCCTAATTGCCATGTCCTTAAGTGGGTTGTGGATTATCATTGCTGGTCTACGCCCTCAGGTGATATTAATTGGTATTACTGCTTTCTTCTTCTTCCTAACTGCTCCTTTTATCAATGGTTCAGTACAAGTTATCTTCCAAAAAAAAGTTAGCCTGGAGTTACAGGGAAGAGTCTTTGCTCTAACTGGAGCTATATCAACGGCTGCCCTACCCATAGCAGCAACAATTGCTGGACCCCTAGCTGATCATATCTTTGAGCCGCTGATGGATTTTGATGGTCCTTGGTCTAGGCAGTTTATAGGGCAAATTATTGGTTCGGGACCTGGTCGTGGTATTGGACTTTTATATGTGATTATCGGCTGTTTTATCTTGATAACAACAACAATCAGCTACCAATACCCTCCCCTACGACAACTAGAAGAAAATCTATCTGATTAGTTATACCCATAAGACTTCATGCGCGTTGGCGTAGCCGCCACTAGAATAAAAACATAACGGAAAAAACAAAGAATACCCAACCCAAAAACGCAGCAACTTTCCACTAATTCCTAACTTTTAAAGGGACTGAAACTGACTAAGCTAATAAAAGGTTAACTAAACTTTGAGTAATAGGAAATAAAAGGATGTCTCATATACTTTACTGAAGTTTCTTAATAAGTGTACTTACAAGCACTATACCACACTAGAATACCAATAGCGTGGTAGCCATTAAATTCATTTATCGAGGCAAGCTGTTAGCGAATTTATTCGCTGTTTCTATCCTAAAATTAGGTTGCAGCAACAAGCAGTGTTGAATAAGGTTCCTGCCGAAATTGTTGGCTGAAAGTGCTACTAAATCGTTTCAACAATTTTAGATCAGGAGGAGATTTGTCAAAAAACACCCAATACAATTGATCTACACTCACCAATCCTAACCAGTTAGCGATCGCTTAGAGGATGTTTTAAAAGTCATTCAGCATGGATTTTAATACCCTAGCTACGGAGAAGCGGCTACGAGAGAAAAAACATCTACCAGCGTTATTGGGTGAGTCGGGTTGAGGTGGAAAGGAAGTTAAGGGGAAAGTGGGATAAAGATTGGTTGTTAGGTTTTAGACATATCACTAATTCAACCAATGAACTTACTGCTATTTTTAGTTTATTACCTAACATGGAAAAAGCCTTTTGGGAAATCCAAAAAGCTTTTTTAAGGACTTATTGTTCATAGGCATAAAACCATTAAATCACCCTCATAAATTGGTGAAGGTATTGTAGGAGTGGAGAAGATTATACTCCTTGACTCCTCCATTCCTATTCTTCATTCCTGAAAAATTGCCCTAAAACAAATGTAAATGGTGGCAACTGAACTTGTATAGTATCTTCCACCAAATTTAACTCTCCACCCGCAGTGGTAATTAGCAGTTCAATTCTCAAGAATCTACTATACCAACCAGGGATTTTTACAGTCTCTTCCTGTATTGATATCGATCCAAGGTTCATAGCTACAAAGAGGGGCTGATGGTCAACAGTAGTATGAATAAGTACACACCACAAACCATTATCCTTAGAACATAAAAGGGTACGGGTACCACTCTGAATGAGTTTGCTGTGAAATCTAATTTCCGCCAGCTGTTGAATCAGGATATAGGTAGGGTGGTTTTTACTATACGGTGCAAAAGATTTACGGTTAATAGGGCCAAACTCCCAAGCACACATAGGATTATCAAACATATCCTCCCGAACGTAGCAATCATGGCCAATCCACTCTCCTGTATCCTCTCGTTGATGCAACCCTAAAGCACCGGAAAATTCCTGCTCTGTACCTTGATAGATAGATGGTATTTGCGGACCGAGGATCAGGCAAGCAATAGCAAAATGGAGTCGCACTCGTGCATCTTCAGTGCTGGGGACCCGAGTTAAAAACTCATGGAAGACTCTAGTTGTGTCTTGGTTATCGAGAAACATCAAATTGTTCTTCCAACCGGCGTAGTAGGGTAGTGATGGGGCTAAAAAACCACAAAAATAATCAGCTAAACCCTTGAGCCAATTACCATCTCCTAGAGAATGTTTGATGGCATAATACATTGGATAGTCGATCAAATTGGAAAATTTGGCACTATTGTAGGCCATCAATTCTTCGGGGGTACTTCCCGCATGTTCGGCTATTTGCAAAAACTGGTTTTTCCCTAGAAAGCTAGCATATCTTGATATTTCTTCCACACAGGGCACCCAGAAATCAAGACCAACATGCCTTGCCGAATCATAGCGCAGGCCATCAATATCTGTCATTGCAATCCAGTACTTGAGGTGCTGAATTAGCAGCTCGCGAACATAGCTTGTCTCTGTTTTCCAGTCTTCAAGAAAACCAAAGAGTCTCTGATTTACCATATCGGTGTATTCAGGACCATGAAACAGTGATGTATTGCGCGCTTCTATGGGAAAAGGCATCACACTATTTACATCACCTTGTAAATACTTAAATTCTCCACCGGATGGACCTCCATACTGCTCCCACACAATACTATCTGCAATGTGATTGACAACGACATCCAAAATCACCGCAATACCAGCTGCATGGGCTTGAGTCACTAGCTCACGTAGGCACATTAGTGTACCTAGACGGGGGTCAACCATCAATAGATGGATAGGATGATACCCATGATAGCCATCAGGAGCGTTGACATAAACTGGGCTGACAATAATTGCCCTAACACCCAAGGACTTCAAATATTCCACTTTCTCAATCACACCGCGAATTGTCCCACCATGACTGGTATATGGAGAACAGGGATCATACTTGACTGCTCCTAGACCAGTACGATTGGTATTCGCATCTCGGGCAAATCGATCAAGAATAATTGAGTAAAAAAGACGTGCTTCCCAATCTTGTGGGCTGGGTGTCATTTCAATAGTTGGTTTTAGTCCATACAAAGGCTGATGGTTCACAAACCCCAAAAACACTGTGGGGATCTCCGTCATTGAACGGGGTGAATCATCGCAAACCAAGACAAACCGTGAGTGTAAACTTGTATGTTCGTCCCCAAATTTATCAATATAGCCTAGTCGGTATCGATATCCTCCCCCACTATTGATCGGTGGCAGGTTAGCAGAAAACAGTTGGAAGCCATTTTCGATCGCACCTTCAGTATGTGCCGTAATTCGACCCGAATCACGATATCCCTGTCCATCGTTCAACTCATAAGCTACCTGACCACATTTTGGATACTGAGATAAAGCAACACCAAATTTGATCGATATTTTCTCATTACTCCTAAACACCCAGGTAAGTGGTGCAATCTTCGGATCAAGATGTATTTCACAGTACTCTCCAAAATAGTGCATATACTTATTATCAAAACAACATAAAATTGTTGAACATCAAGCAACAGAAGTTTTTCTACAAATAAAATATGCTAATTACAAATTAGCAATTCTTTTGAAGAAAGATAAAATTGTCACCTATACCTTACACCCAACCTCGGCAAACTCCGTTCAAAATTGAGAATTAGATTGCCCAAAAAAGCCAGACTAGAAGCGGGCCCCACCATCTACATCAATGACACTGCCAGTAAAATAGTCACATTCAATAATAAACTGCAGTGCTTGCCAGATTTCGTAAGGTTCAGCCATCCTCCCAAGGGGGATTTTGGCAATTATCTCTGCTTGCGCTTCTGGAGATAGCTGATTGGCCATAGGTGTATTCGTTAGTCCAGGTGCAATACCCGCTACCCGAAATCCAAAGGAGGCTAATTCCCCAGCCCAAGTACGTGTCTGGGCATCTAATCCTGCCTTGGAAGCACTATAATTTGACTGACCTGGGTTGCCTGACCTGGTGATGGAAGAGATATTGACAATTAGACCTGGGGAGATATTCTTTTCTATGGCCACAGAGGCGAACTCTCGGGCCATAAAGAAGGCCCCTGTTAAGTTGACATCAATTACCCGTTTCCATTGGGCTGTAGGTAGTTTCCGTAACCAACCCTCACTATCCTGAGTAACTAATAATCCATCGCGGAGAATACCCGCATTATTGACGAGAGTATTAATGTATCCTATTTTTTCCCAAGCTAGGAAAATAAATTCTTTTACGGATGATTCATTGGCTACATCAAGATGAAAACCGAAGATTTCTCCTAATAGTGCTTGACCGTTGGTTTCTAGCCTCTTAAGTCCATCTAGGTCCAAATCTCCACCCACTACCTTGGCCCCTCCACGAGCCAACTCTAGAGCTATACAGTATCCAATACCACTTGCGGCTCCAGTGACTACTGCGTGAATATCCTTTATCTTCATGTAGTTTCCAAAATTTATGACTCTGCTTGACATTATGTATACTATACAACTAGAATCCCTTTGAAGATTAAATATAGGCTCTAAACTAAAAAATCTGAGAAATATGTTTTTTGAAGCCAGCGAGTTTGAATTTACCGCCTCTCTAGAAGCCAACTGGCTACTAATTAAGCAAGAGTTAGAACAACTACAGCCTCAGAGGTTTATAGATTGGCCAGAAAAGTACCTCTATAACCAAGGATGGGAGGTTTTCGGTCTGTATGCTTTTGGCAACAGAATCGAAGACAACTGCCGACTTTGTCCCCAAACAACCAAACTGATAGAGACGATACCCGGGATGATTACAGCAGGGTTTTCCTCCCTAGCTCCCGGAACCTATATTGGACCCCACTTTGGTGTTACTAAAGCTGTTATCCGCTGTCATCTGGGTTTAATGGTTCCGGAGGAATGTGCTATCCGCGTAGATACTCAAACTAGAAGCTGGCAAGAAGGTAAGTGCTTAATATTTGATGATACATACGAACATGAAGCCTGGAATCGGTCTGATGAAACTAGAATAGTCTTGCTCATAGACTTTAATAGACCAGAATCAATACCAACTGATGCAGAGGAAACCTATCATCCTATAGATAAGGAGTATTGGTTAAAGCTTTTATCCCAAGCTCAACACAATGCTAATTAGTAAGACTATCAATTATATATATGGAAGTCTATATATTCCCTCTATCTCTTGCTCAAAGGCAACTTTGGTACCAAGAAATCATTGCCCCTGGTAACACTGCTTACAACATTCCTATTGCCTTGCGTTTAGTCGGGAATCTTAATCGAGAAGCCTTAGAGGAGTCCTTCCGGAGAATTATTCGTCGCCACGAGATTCTACGGACCACCTTTGCCATAGAACAAGGTGAGCCTGTTCAATTAGTTCATAGTGAACAGAGATTTTTCCTGGAGCAGCAAGTAGTTACATCATCTTTAGAAGATCAGCTCAAAGCCGAGTCTAGACGGCCCTTTGACCTCGTAAAAGGGCCTTTGCTCCGAGGCAGCTTATATCAACTACAACAGCAAGAGCATATTCTGTTAGTGAATATGCACCATCTCATCAGTGATGGTTGGTCCTTAGGAATATTTGTCCAGGAACTGACCCAGTTCTATAGATCTAGTAACACCTCCCTACCGGAACTACCAATTCAGTATGGCGATTACGCCCAATGGCAAGCAACGTGGCTGCAAGAAGCCACTGTACAACAACAACTTAGCCATTGGGAAAAAGTCCTCACGCCACCTTTACCTATTCTGGATTTACCCCTAGATCAATTGCGCCCAAGCTCCCAAACCTTCAATGGTGCCCTGATTCGCCAATCCCTACCAGCACAACTTACCGAAACTCTGACAATATTGGCGCAGGAAGAAGGCGCTACCTTTTTCATGGCAGCGTTAGCGGTTTATCAGATATTGCTATTTCGTTATTCTGGTCAGACCGATATTATCGTCGGCACTCCCATCGCCAATCGTCAACGCCGGGAACTTAATGGACTCATTGGCTATTTTGTCAATACCCTACCGATCCGGGGCGATCTCTGTGCCCAACTAACCTACCGCGAATTCCTGCGCCAAATTACCCAAACCTGCCTAGCAGCCTATGCTAATCAGGAAGTCCCCCTAGAACTACTGATAGATAGACTGCAAATCAAGCGTGATCCCAGCCATCCACCTATTTTTCAAACCCTATTTGCTCTGCAAAATGCCCCCATTGGAGAAATTCAACTGCCTGGACTCACAGTTACACCTATCCATGCAGATAATGGAGGAGCCAAATTCGATCTCTCCCTCATCTTAGAACCAACGGCGGCGGGTTGGTCCGCAACACTAGAATACAATACTGACTTGTTCACCTCCCAAACAGCCCGGAGGATCTTAACCCACTATCAACAAATTTTAAAAGCCGTTGCCGGGATCCCAGATCTCAGTATTCATACTCTGCCCTTGTTAACTGCTGCTGAACGGCAACAACTCCTAGACTTGAGTGCGCCATCGGTACAGGCTTCCACACCCCAAACCAATATAGTTGAACTTTTTACTCAGACTGCTCGTAAATATCCTGAGAGAATCGCGGTGACTGGATTCGGGCAACCCACTGCACTAACTTATCAAGAACTCAACCAAAAATCTCAGGAACTAGCTAATTTTTTACAGCAAAAAGGGGTAAGTACTGAGACCCGGGTAGGGATTTTCCAACAACGGAGTCCAGAGTTAGTGATCTCCCTCCTAGCGGTCCTCAAGGCAGGTGGTACATATATTCCCCTTGACCCCCAATATCCCCCAGATAGGTTACAGTACATTGCCCAAGATAGTGGTATTACCCTACTGTTGACAGAATCGGCCCTGCTGCCATCCCTGCCCTTGGGACAGGTGGAAGTGGTAGTAGTTGACCAGCACATAGAGTTCTTCGCCACTCAAACCCCCCTGCCCCCAATCCTACCAGCCCAAGCCGCCTATATCATCTACACCAGCGGTTCCACAGGACAACCTAAAGGTTGCGTTATCCCCCACAGCAACGTAGTCAGGTTAATGCAGCAAACTCAAACCAGGTTTGAGTTTAGGGAAACCGATGTTTGGACCCTCTTTCACTCCTTTGCCTTCGATTTTTCCGTGTGGGAAATTTGGGGAGCCTTGCTGTATGGGGGCAGACTAGTTGTGGTTCCCTATTTCGAGAGTCGTTCCCCCGCAGATTTCCGTCGGCTGTTAAGGAAAGAGGGAGTAACAGTTCTCAATCAAACACCAGGAGCCTTTCGGCAGCTAATCCAAGCCGACCAGGAGGAACCAGAGGACCTGCTGTCCTTGCGGTTGATTATTTTTGGGGGGGAAGCCCTAGAACTGCAAAGCCTCAAACCCTGGATAGATAGGTATGGGGATGCCTTCCCCCGCCTCATTAATATGTATGGGATCACCGAAACCACAGTTCACGTCACCTATCGCCCCATCTCAACCCAGGACCTGCAACAACAACAGGGCAGCGTCATCGGTCAGGCGATCGCCGATGTATCCTTATACATCCTAGACCAGAACTACGAACCCGTCCCCATTGGTGTCCCCGGTGAAATCTACGTCGGTGGGATGGGTGTGGCGCGAGGGTATCTCAACCGACCAGCCCTCACCGCCTCCAGGTTTCTCCCCGATCCCCACAGTTCCCAACCAGGGGCAAGACTCTACCGCACAGGGGATATGGCACGCCCACTGGGCAATGGGGACAGAGAATACCTGGGACGCTGCGATCTGCAAGTCAAAATCCGGGGCTTCCGGATTGAGTTAGGAGAAATTGAAGCTGCTATCACTGCCCTACCCCAGGTAGCAGCTGTGGTAGTCACAGCCCACACAGAAACATCTTTCACACGTCTTGTAGCTTACATCGTCCCCCAAGGGGAGATTGACCGCCAACAGTTACGCTCCTTACTCCAAAAGCGACTGCCCGACTACATGATTCCCGCCGCTTGGGTATTTCTCGACACCCTCCCCCTCACTGCCCAAGGGAAAATCAACCGCCAAGCCCTACCCCCACCAGATTGGCATCAAGATACTCCTAGAAGTCCGCTAATAGCACCCCAGACCCCCACAGAACAAGTGATTTGTAGTGTGTGGCAACAAATTTTAGGGCTAGATGGGGTAGGAGTTGAGGATAACTTCTTTGACCTAGGTGGAGACTCGATCTTAGCCTTGAGAGTGGTCGCCGAGATGCGCCGTCAAGGTTGGGTATTAACACCCAAAGATATATTTCAGGCACAAACAGTTAAACGTCTAGCTGCCGTAGCCAAAATTCAGCCCCAACCAGCACCTACCCTAGGTAGAGTCAGTGGTGAAGTTCCCCTCACCCCCATCCAGGAATGGTTTTTTGCCCTTAACCTTCCCCACCCCCACCATTGGCATCAGGCTGTACTCCTAGAAGTTAACAACTCCCTCCAGCCGCAAACAGTAGCCGCAGCCATCCAGGTAATCTCTCATCACCACGACTCGTGGCGGTTGCGATTCCTACTCCAAGCAGGGACTTGGCGGCAGTTTTACACAGAAAACGATCCCACCTTTGCTTGGGAGATCCTCGATTTATCCCGGCAACCAGAGGCAGAGCAAAATGCAGCCTTAGAGGAGGCATACAAACGCCTCCAAGGCTCACTCAACTTGACCCATGGACCCATAGCCTCTGCCACCTGGATTAACTTAGGCACAAATCGTCCCCCTAGACTATTGCTCATCATCCACCACCTGATGATCGATGGGGTATCTTGGCGCATCCTCCTGCAGGATCTAGCAGAGGCAATAAGTGGGAAGGAACTACTCCCGGTAACAACATCCTTCCAGCAGTGGAGCTATTATCTCCAAGACCTAGCCAAATCAACCCAAATTCAAGCCCAAACCCAGTATTGGCTGCATACCCTCTCAGGAGAAACCTCAGAACTCCCCCTCGACCTGCCCAACTCCTTGGCAGAAAATTGGGAATCCTCCTTGAGCAAAGTTTCCTGCCAACTAACCCCAGCCCAAACCCAGATCTTCCTCACCCAAGCCAACAAAGCCTACCACACCCAGCCTCAAGACCTCTTACTAGCCGCCCTAGCCAAGACCCTCATCCAGATTACCTCCGGGTCCAGCCTGCTCATCACCATGGAAGGACACGGCAGAGAGGAGATCCCCCCAGAATTAGATGTAACTCGCACCTTGGGTTGGTTCACCGTCCTGTACCCCCTGCGTCTGGAACTGCCCGCTGATAGCTCGGAGGCAGCTATCATCAAAAGCGTCAAAGAACAGCTGCATTCCGTGCCCCAAGGGGGGTTAGGTTACGGTCTATTAAGATATCTCTGCGGTGGTCTAGGGGAGGCCCAAACCGTTGCTCCCGTCATCAGCTTCAACTATCTCGGTCAGGTGCGAACTGAAGGTGAAGAAAATCAGTTATTCCGGTTATTGCCAGAAGATGTAGACCACCAGAGGCATCCCCAAGGTCTACGCCCCCACATTCTCGATATCGTCGGCATCGTCATCGCTGGGGAATTGCGGCTTGATTGGTTATACAGCCGGAACTTGCACCACCCAGAAACAATTTTCCATTGGGTTGATAACTTTCACCAAAACCTGCTCCAAATCTTAAACCACTGTTGTCAACCTGGTGTGGGTGGATATACCCCTGCGGATTTTCCCCTAGCTCAGATTAATCACACTGCCCTAACATCCCTAGAAAAGCAGTTTCCCAATTTAGAAGATATTTACCCCCTATCTCCCTTACAGGAAGGGATGCTATTTCACACCGTCTATGGGTCAGAAGATAGTGTTTATGTTGAGCAAGTCACAGGCAAAATTTCCGGTCAATTTGACCCTGGGAAATTTGCCTTAGCTTGGCAAACAGTCATCCATAGGCACCCTGTTCTCCGCAGTAGTTTTGTCTGGCAAAACCAAGATACTCCTTTGCAAATTGTGAATCGGACTACCGACACCAGTGGCTCCACTATCCTAGAGGAAGACTGGCGGCATCTGTCAGCACCTCAGCAAGCAGAACAGTTCCAGCAATATCTGGTGACAGACCGACACAAAGGGTTCCAGCTTGATCAATATCCACTGATGCGGTTTAGTCTCATCCGCTCAGATGACACCACCTGGCAGTGGATTTGGAGTCATCACCATATCATCCTGGATGGTTGGTCATTGCCAATTATCCTGAAGGAAGTGCTAACAGTTTACAAATCTCCCACCCAATCCCTGCCATTAGTTCCAGGCTATGGGGATTATATTCAGTGGTTAGCAACCCGCAATTATGATCAAACCAAACAATTCTGGCAGGAAACCTTGGCTGGAATTACCACATCCACCCGCCTAGCTTGGTGGATAGAGGAGCAAAGGGAAACTGGCTATGGAGAAGTAGAATTACGCCTAACTCCCGCAGAATTTGCCCTCTTGCAAAACATGGCACAAACCCATCGTCTGACCTTAAATACCCTAGCTCAAGGTGCTTGGGCAATTTGTTTACAAAAACATGGGGCAGGAGAGGATGTAGTTTTTGGTGTCACTGTTTCTGGCAGACCCCCAGAACTGCCAGAGGTAGAAAATATGGTGGGCTTGTTTATCAATACCCTACCTTTGCGAGTTACCCTAAACCCAGCAGTTACAGTTAGCCATTGGTTAGCAGAGATTCAGCAGCGCCAACTACAAATGCGGGAGTACGAATACAGCAAACTGACGGACATTCAAAAGGCACTCCCCCTAGCTGCCGGCGAACCCTTATTTGAAAGTATTGTAGTCTTTGAAAATTACCCAGTTGACAAAGCTTTAACAGCACAGGCAGAAGAGTTTCAATTTGCCGACATCCAATTTTACGAAAGGACTAACTACCCCCTGACATTGGGGGTAATTCCCGATGATGGGTTGCTGATTAAATTAAATTTCCAAAGAAAACTCTTGTCTGTCCCAGCAGCGAAGTTATTGCTAGAACGCCTCAGCCAGATCATCGTTAACCTCGCTACCCATCCCCATGCCACCTTAGGAGGAATTTTCAGTTACAGCAGCGACAGCACACTCCATCAAAGACCAGATGATCCCCCACATTGGGGAGAATTCCAACCGGCTCATCGATTGTTTGAAGTCCAGGCAGATTCTCAGCCAGAGGCAGTGGCAGTGGTGTGTGGTGCAGAGACCATCAGCTATGGGGAACTAGAACAGCGAGCCAATCAATTAGCCACGATGATTAGCTCTTCTTGGGGTGTTGGGGCTGAATCCATCGTGGGCCTGTATTTTGACCCATCCATCGCCTATATTATTGCCCTGCTAGCGGTTTTAAAGGCAGGTGGTGCCTTCCTACCCCTGGATTGTACCTATCCCCCAGCACGGTTGCAATTGATTGTGGAAGACAGCCGACCCCAGCTAATTTTGGCCTTAGAACCTCCTCCCCTGGGGTTATTTCCCGAGTCTATTCCCGTCCTATCTCTTACCTCTCCCCTCTCCACCAGTGCCTCCACCTCCTACCCTTCTAGACCGGAAAACCTAGCCTATATCATCTACACCAGTGGTTCCACGGGCAAACCCAAAGGCGTTTTAGTTACCCACGCTGGTATCCAAAATCTGGTGCGCTGTCAAACTGACAGCTTCGGTGTCACACCTGAAAGCCGGGTGTACCAATTTGCTTCCTTGAATTTTGATGCCGCCGTTTCCGAAATTTTCCTAGCCTTGGGTAAGGGCGCAACCCTATATTTCCTAGACAGAGAACAGCGTGTCCCCAGTCCTGCCCTGTGGGAAACCCTAACCGCTTGGCAAATTACCCATTTAACCCTTCCCCCCTCCCTATTATCTGCCATTGAAGAAAAGAGTCTACCCCAACTGCAAAGCCTAATTGTGGCTGGGGAAACAGTTTCCGCAGACCTCCTCCGGCGTTGGCACACTGAGGGACGGCGGGTATTTAACGCCTACGGCCCAACGGAGGCTACTGTTTGCGCTACCATCCTTGACTGCGATGATTTAACCGGGGAAACTAGTATCGGCCAGTCCATAGCCAACGTATCGATTTACCTACTAGACCCTTTTTTACTCCCAGTGGCCCCCGGTGTACCTGGGGAGATATATATAGGTGGCATCGGTTTAGCACGGGGCTACTTAAATCGCCCTGGATTAACAGCCGCCGCCTTCATTCCCCACCCCTTCACTCCAGTTCCTGGTGCCAGACTCTACAAAACAGGCGATCGCGGTGTCTTAGACAACCAAGGCAATATCCACTTCCTGGGTCGGCAAGACGAGCAGGTAAAATTTCATGGTTATCGCATTGAGTTAGGAGAAATTGAAACAGCCCTCACTAGCTATCCAGGGGTAGAGAGTGCAGTTGTGATTGTGCGTCAGCGAATCATTGCCTATATCCTCACACCAAGAGTTAACCCACCCACAGTGGCACAATTGCAGGATTATTTGGCTACTGTTCTACCTGGTTATATGCTACCAAGTGCCATAGTCAGGGTAAATGCATGGCCACTCACCCCCAACGGGAAAATTGATCGCTCCGCGCTTCCTGCTCCTGAACTACCAACTACCACAGCCACAGAGAAAAACCCCACAGAGGAAATCCTAGCTAATATCTGGGCCGAGGTTCTGGCTTTAGAAACCGTTAATCCCGATGATAATTTCTTCGAGTTAGGCGGCGACTCGATTATCAGCTTGCAAATCGTATCCCGCGCCCGTGCTGTCGGTTGGGACATCAGCCCCAAGGATATTTTTACTGCCCAAACCCTAGCCCGACTAGCCGCCAAGGCCAAACCACTACAGCTGAAGGTGGAAGTGAAGGAACCCTTAACCGGTATCGTTCCCCTGTCACCAATTCAGCACTGGTTCTTCGCCCAAAATTGGCCCCATCCCCACCACTGGAACCAAGTTATCGCCCTGAAGGCTACGCTGAACCTAGAGGCACTGGCTACTAGTTTAGATGCTATAGTTGCCCATCACGATGTCCTGCGGTTAGGATTCAGGCACAATCAGGGTCAGTGGGAGCAATTTTACGCAGGCAATCCCCAACTTCCCCCACTGCGGAGTGTAGACTTCTCCAACCAAGAGGCAAGTTTAACCGCAATACTCGAACAAGAACACCAAGGATTTCACCTCCACTGTCCTCCACTGCTGCGAGTCCTCTACGTCGAAAACCACCCAGAATATGGTGATATATTATACTTAATTGCCCACCATCTAGTTATAGATGGGGTATCTTGGCGCATTCTCATTGAAGACCTTCACCAAGCCTACCATCAAGCCCACCAAAACCAACCTATTACCCTACCACCAAAAACCTCTTCCTATCGGCAGTGGACCACCGCCCTAGAGGAATTGAGCAGCACAGATGAAATTACCAAGGACATCCCCTATTGGGAAAAAATCCTCTCCACCCCAGGCCAACCCCATGCTGTTACTAGTGTAGATAGCATAGCGATCGCCACGTGTGAATTATCCCCAGAGAACACCCATATTCTCCTCAAACAAGCAACTGCCACCTACCATGCCAGTGTCCAGGAAATAATGCTGGCAGCATTAATCAAAACCCTGACAGAGGCTTACAAGTTTGACAGTTGGCTCATCGATTTAGAAGGACATGGGAGGGAGGAACTAATTGAAGGATTAGATCTTTCCCGCACCATCGGTTGGTTTACATCCCTCTATCCAGTGCTACTTAATGCCAATGGAGATCAGGATTTATTGCTCAAGGAGGTGAAAACCCAACTGCGATCCGTCCCCCACCATGGCATCAGCTTTGGACTATTGCGTTATTTCAGTCAAAAGATTACCCCCAATCAAACAGCTGCAATTAGTTTTAATTATTTAGGACAAGTTGACGAACATAAATTAAATCTGGCCACAACCCAGTGGCTACTCAGTAACGCCCCCACAGGCTTGGGTATGTTTGCCAAACAGCAACGGCCCCATCCCCTGGCAATTAATGCTCGAATCCAAGACCAAAGCCTCCAAGTAAATTGGTCTTATAGCCATGAAATCCATCATCCCCAGACAATGCAAAATTTAGCAGAAACTTATATTCAACACCTATGTTCCTACCTCACAGGTTCAAGTTCAACCAAATTTTATAGCGCCTCCGACTTTCAATTAGTTGATTTATCGGAAGGTGAACTGAGTTCGATTCTTGAAGATTTAGACTAGTACACCTCCAAAAAAATCCTCATGTTGGCAATCTCCCCAGATTGATGATTACGTTCCATTATTGATTCCTGATGAAAAGTTAAGCGCCTTACCAATCCCTCATCCCCAACCCTTATGAGTCTAAAAGATAAAATTGAAGATATATTCCCCCTCACCCCATTACAGAAAGGTCTACTTTTTCATTCCCTGTACGACCCAGAATCAGGGGTCTACTTTGAACAGTTAGATTGTCGCATTGAAGGCCAAATCTCCGTGGACGCGGTGAGTCAAGCATGGCAAACCTTAGTTGACCGCCATCCAATTTTACGCACTGCCATTATTACCAAAGGGCAAACGGAGCCTGTACAAGTAGTATTTCGCAATTTAGAATTTAAGATTAGCCAAGAAGACTGGTGCGGTCTGAGTGATGTAGCCCAAAACACCCGCCTCCAAGAATTTTTGGCAGCAGATAGACGGCAGGGATTTATATTTAATCGTCCACCTTTGATGCGAGTCACATTAATTCGCCTAGGGGAGGAAAATTGGCATTTAGTCTGGAGTCACCACCATCTAATTTTAGATGGTTGGTCTTGGCCAGTGTTGCTGCGGGAGTTCTTTCTATTGCACAAAGCAGCTCAAGAAGGGCAAGAAATCTCCCTGCCAAATGTGCGTCCCTATGGCGATTTTATTGCCTGGTTAAAACAAAAAGATCCCCAAGCAGGAGAATCATTTTGGCAACAATATATAGGTGGATTTGCTAGCGTTACTCCCCTATTAATGATGGCGGCAAGTAAACCGGGTAATGCTTTCACCATCTCAGAAATTAAATGCAATTTATCCCAGCCAAATACAGCAGCAGTACAGAAACTAGCCCAATATTGCAGTGTTACCCTCAACACCGTAATTCAAGGAGCTTGGGCAATTTTGCTCAACCGTTATAGTCGGGAAGAAGACATTGTTTATGGGATTACAGTTTCAGGTAGACCACCGGAACTGCCAGGGGTAGAAAGGATGATTGGACCTTTAATCAATACCTTACCCTTGCGGGTTCACCTGAAAGAAGAGCAGGAGCTAGATTCCTGGTTGCAGCAGCTTCAGGAACAAGGAATCTCAATGCGTGAATTTGAGCATTCCAGCTTAGCAGAGATTCAACGTTGGAGTGATATACCACTGGGCCAGCCAATGTTTGAAAGTCTGCTAGCCTTTGAAAATTTTCCTGTGGATAAATCTCTCAATGCTGCGGACTTTGGTTTAAATGTCCCAGAGGCATCTTTCCTGGAAACTACCCATTACCCCTTAACTTTAGTAGTAGTGCCGGGGACAGAACTATCTTTAAGATTAGCTTACAATGCAGCTCGCTTTGACCCCCAGGGTATGGAATTGCTCCTAGAGCAATTTTGCCAACTACTCATTAATATGGCCAGCAACGCCCAAGCCAGGTTAAAATCCCTGTCACTTCTACCACCCAACCCTCCCCTATCAGCAGTGGTCCCAAGCCAATCAAGGGAAACCCTGAGAGAAATTTTTAGTGTCACAGTTAGTAAATATCCTCATCGCCCTGCCTTAACTTTTGAGAATCAAAGCTACACCTATCAAGAACTAGACCACCTGACACAACCCCTGGCCCAATGGCTAGAAAATCAAGGTATAGGTGCAGATAAAAGAGTATTACTGTGCTTTGACCGCTCTCCAGAGCTAATTATTGCCATGTTGGCAGTAGTCAAAGCTGGGGGTGTCTATGTTCCCCTAGACCCCACCTACCCCCAGGAAAGAATCGAGTTTATCATTCAAGATTGCCAAGCTGCACTAATTCTGACTACTACTGCCCTAAGTCCCCGACTCCCAAATTATGCCCCAAAACTCTGTCTGGATGGAGATGAGGGGAGCAAACTCCCGCGTCTCCATCCTCAATCCCAAAGCCCAATTTTCCCAGACTCAGGAGCCTACATCATCTACACCAGTGGCTCCACAGGCAAACCCAAGGGAGTATTAGTCACCCAGCACAACGTCACCCGCCTATTCTGTAGCACCCAGCACTGGTTTCAATTTAACGAGCAGGATGTCTGGACATTCTTTCATGCCTTCACCTTCGATTTTTCCGTGTGGGAAATTTGGGGTGCCCTATTATATGGCGGGAGGTTAGTAATTGCTTCCTATTCTACCAGCCGTGACCCCCATAGGTTCCTCCAACTCTTACAAAGGGAGCAAGTTACAGTCTTAAATCAAACTCCCTCGGCCTTTGTCCAACTACTAGCAGCAGAGTCTGTCTCCCCAGCGGTCCTGAGCAGTTTACGCTACATTATCTTTGGTGGTGAAGCCCTGAACCTAGCCAGTGTGCGTCCCTGGTTTGAGCGTCACAGTGGTACGCGCTTGGTAAATATGTACGGGATTACGGAAACCACAGTCCATGTCACCTATCGACCTATTAGCAAACAAGACCTGGAAACCTCAGCTAGTTGCGTTGGTCAACCAATTCCGGATTTAAGCCTGCTGCTCCTCGATGCCTATGGAAATTCCCTGCCCTCGGGGGTCATAGGCGAAATTTATGTCGGTGGAGCAGGGGTGGCTCGTGGTTACCTCAACCGACCGGAACTGACAGCAGAAAAGTTTGTCACAGATCATGCTGGAACCAGGTGGTACCGCAGTAGTGATTTAGGTCGCTTTCTCCCCAATGGGGACTTAGAATACCTAGGCCGCATTGACAACCAGGTAAAAATTCGCGGGTTCCGGATTGAAATCGGCGAAATAGAAACGGCTATTTCCCGGTTTCCGGGAGTCCAAGAGACACTGGTTTTAGTTCAAGGAGCAGGGGAGGGAAAACGGCTGATTGCCTACCTAGTCTGCCAAGGGGAGGGAAAAAAGCCCACTATCGAAGCCCTGCGGCAACACCTCCAGCAAAGCCTACCAGACTACATGCTCCCGGCCCAAATCGTCTTCCTAGAAAGGTTTCCCCTCACAGCTAACGGTAAAATTGATCGTCAAGCATTACCCCAACCAGAAACCAGCAGGGAAAACCTAGAAGTTGTCTTTGTACCCCCATCTACCCCCATGGAGGTAACATTAGCCCAAATCTGGCAACAGGTTTTAGAAGTAGAGCAGGTAGGGCGATTTGATAATTATTTCGTCTTGGGTGGGGATTCAATCCTGAGCATTCGTGTCTGTTCCCTGGCCCAAGGGATGGGATTAAACTTAAAAATTGAGCAAATCTTTTCCCATCCGGTGCTGTCAGATTTAGCCGCTCTACTGTTGTCAGCTGCATCCGATCACAGTGAGAATCTAGATCAGCCACCCTTTGCCCTGATCAGTACACAGGACCGAGAAAAACTCCCAAATTGGGCTGATGATGCCTACCCCCTAGCCCAACTGCAAGCTGGGATGCTGTTTCATGGGGAATACTCGGAAATCTCCACAGCCTACCATGATATTTTCAGTTTCCGTTTGCGGATGCCTTTTGATTTGCAGATTTGGGAAAAAGCCTACGCCCAGATCATATGTAGACATCAGGTATTGCGAACTGCATTTTATTTAAGTGAATTCAGTCAACCCCTACAGATAGTCTGTAAAGAAGCATCAGCACAGATCATCTTTGCCGATTTAACTGGGTTGTCGGCATCAGCACAGGAAGAACAGATCAAGATATGTATTGCCCAAGAACAGCGAAATCGCTTTGATTGGCAACAAGCGCCACTGATGCGGTTGCATATTCACCTGTTGGAGGAAAAGAGTGGGGTACAGCAAGCAACTTTCACCCTGCACCATGCGATTATGGATGGCTGGAGTTTAGCCAGTTTATTGGCGGAATTTACCGGAATTTACCTCCACCTTTTAAATCGGGGAGTACCCGCACCCCCACCACCCCCAGCCATACCCTACGCCAAATTTATCGCCTTAGAGCAACAAGCGATCGCTGACCAACAACAGCGGGGATTTTGGCAAAACCAACTAGCTGGAATCCCCTTTACTAGACTACCCCGCTGGCAAGGGGTAGATCAGCTGGGGCACAAAGGGAAAATAGACATCACTTTCCCTGAAACCACCACCACTGCCCTCAAAAGCCTATGCCAGAAGTTAGGCGTCCCCCTCAAAACCTTACTCCTGGCCATTCACCTCCAGGTTCTAGCCTTTTGTACCGGAGAGACAGAAATTGTCACCGGTCTAGTCTGCAATGGCAGACCCACGGACAGTGATAGCACCTTAGGTCTATTCCTCAATACCCTGCCCCTCCGAGTCCCCCTACCTCGAGGTTCTTGGCTGGAGTTAATTGAGACAACCTGGTTGTTAGAACAACAACTCATGCCCCACCGTCGGTTCCCCCTAGGGGAAATCCAACGGCTACACAACCATCAACCCCTCTACGAAACCTCCTTCAACTTCGTCCACTTCCATATTTACAAAGGCCTTCTCAATTGGCGGGATGTAGAAATCCTCCAAGCTCAGTCGCTAGATGAAACTAATATCCCCTTCGCTGTCAGTTGGAGCGAGGAAGTAGCCAGCGTTGGGCTGGCATTGAATATTACCTACGACTCCAGCCAATTCTGTACCACCCAAATCGCCCAAATTGCTGACTACTATCAACAGAGTGTAGCGGCCTTGATCAGCAACCCCCAAGGGACTCGGCAATTAGCCGCACCCCTTGTCCCTACGGTCAGTAACCCCATCACCCCCACAGGCTGGGTACAGGAAATTATCACCTGCCAGGCAGCCAAAACCCCCGATGCTGTGGCTGTGATTTGTGAGGGAGAAAGGTGGACCTATGGCCAGTTGAACCAGAGAGCCAACCAACTAGCAAGATTTTTCCAAGCATCTGGCATCTCCCCAGAGCAACCAATAGGTATCTGCCTAGAACGCTCCCTAGATATGGTCTGTGCCATGCTAGCAGTCCTCAAAGCTGGTGGCTGTTACCTACCCATCGACCCCCATTATCCTCAGGTCCGCATCCAGTCGATGTTAGCGGATACTAAAGCCAAGTTCCTAGTGACACACTCCGATTTAGCTATTCCTGAACACAGCCACATTATCTATCTCGACCAACACAGCCGGAAAATTGCCAGGCAATCCCCAGAAAACCTCGAAATTCCCGTCTTCGGTGAACAGATCGCCTACATAATTTTCACCTCCGGTTCCACTGGCAGACCCAAAGGCATTGCTATTCCTCACCAAGCTCTAGCTCACCATCAAGCCTGGGCCATAGACACCTTCCAAGTCACCCAAACTGACGTCCTACTGCAAAAAACCCCCTTCAGCTTTGATGCCTCCGTTTGGGAATTCTGGACCCCCTTAATGGTAGGGGGGACACTGGTGATGGCTAAACCAGGGGGCCATCAAGACCCGGCATACCTAATCAAAACCATCCAAAAAGAAAACGTCACCCTGCTGCAACTGGTACCCAGTGTCCTAGACCTACTCTTGGTAGAACCAGGATTTTCTAATTGTTCCAGCCTGCGCCTAGTATTCAGTGGGGGAGAAGCACTGAATACCCAGGTTTGGCAGCAGTTTCGCCAGACCCTACCCATTCCCCTAGTCAACCTCTATGGTCCAGCGGAAACCACCATCAACGTGGCTTTTCACCGTTGCTCATCGGCAGAGGATTCAACTATTCCTCTAGGCAAACCCATCGCCGACACCCAGATATACATTCTTGATCAGCATCTCCAACCAGTACCCATTGGTACACCGGGGGAGATATACATCAGTGGTGCCCAACTAGGACGGGGTTATTGGCAATCCCCTGGACTGAGCAGCGATCGCTTCCTACCTGATCCCTTTAGTCCCCATCCTGGCTCACGGATGTACCGCAGCGGTGACTTAGCTCGGTATCTAGTTGATGGCAGCATCGAGTTTTTAGGACGGGTAGACCAGCAGGTGAAAATTCGTGGTTGCCGCATCGAGACTGGGGAGGTAGTTGCAGCTTTAGAACAACAACCCTGGGTGATGCGTGCCCTCGTCACAGCTACTCCCCAACAACTAGTGGCCTATGTTGAACTTAGACAACCACCCCCAACTTGGCAAAAACTCCTGCGCTGGGAACTACGGCAAACCCTCCCAGATTACATGATTCCCGCCATCTTTGTCCGTCTGGATACTTGGCCGTTACTGCCCAACGGTAAGATAGACATCAACGCCCTCCCCGCACCTTCAGTAGAAGATCTCCCCCTCACCTACACACCCCCGCGCACTGAAACAGAAATCATCCTCATCCAACTCTGGCAGCAAGTACTCCAAAGACCACAGCCGGAAACCACAGCACTGGGCATCGACCATGACTTCTTTGAACTGGGGGGGGACTCAATCTTAGCACTGCAAATTATCGCCAAAGCCCGGGACTACGGTCTTTACTTCACACCCCAAGACCTATTTAACTATTCCCAAATTCGCACCCTGGCACCATACGTCAAAACAGCCAACAAACAGGGGACAACTGCCATCTCCCTCGGAACGGAAGTACCCCTCACCCCCATCCAACAATGGTTTTTCCGGCAGCACCTAACCCATCCAGAACACTGGAACCAGGCAGTATTACTGGATCTTAAACCCGAATTTACCGCCGCCCAATTCAAAACAGCCTTGGAGCAAATCACCCAAATCCACCCTGTTTTCGGTCTACAATTCCACCATACAGAGTCACAAGACCAGCACAGCGAGTGGAAGCAGTATCTCAGGGAACCGGGGTTCAATTTCGCCATCGTAGATCTCACCACCCTCTCGGAACTGCCTAGCATTGCTACCCACTATCAGGGAAAATTGAATTTAACCACAGGTCTCCTCTGTCAAGCTGTTTACTTTCAGACCCCAGAACCTAACCCTGATCAGCTACTGCTGATTATCCATCACCTAATTATTGATGGTGTCTCCTGGCGGGTGATTTTGCAGAACTTGGCAGCAGCTGTCAAGGGTGAAAGGATCAAACAAGTACCCGTGGGTTTCCCCCAGTGGAGCTATCATCTGCGAAGCCTAACCCCGCCCCAGGCAGATTTGGGTTTCTGGCAACAACAAGTGTCCCCATCCCCACTACCCCTAGATTTCCCGGGTGCGGAGAATACAGAAGCAACCACTGCCCAGATTGAATGTCACCTCAGCCAAGACGAAACCGATCGCCTGCTGTACGAACTACCCCGCAGCTGCAAAGCTAGGATTCAGGAAGTCCTCCTGACGGTGCTCCTAGAAGTAGTTACAGCTTGGACAGGTAGAAGAGAAATGGCGATCGCTTTAGAAAGTCATGGTCGGGAGGGTGATTTAGATGTGGCAGATACCGTCGGATGGTTTACATCCCTGTTTCCCTGTAAATTCGAGCATAGGGGAAACCTCTGGGAGAATTTGGCAGCAGTTAAAGCCAAGTTGCGGGAAATACCCCTAAATGGATTTTCCTACGGTATCCTGGACCAACATCCTGACTTACCACCTCTGCCCTCTGGTATCCTCTTCAACTACCTGGGGCTGTTCGATGAGCAACTTGCCCCCATAGCCCCCTTTACCCTAGCTAGGGAAGATAGTGGTCTCTCCCGTCACCCGGAAAACCGACGCTTCTTCCAGTTGGAAATTACAGGTTTGGTTATCCAAGGTAAACTCCAGATCCGCTTTGGCTACAGCACAGCCCTGCACCGTCGAGAGACCATTCAATGGTTAGTAGATAGCTATCAGCAGCAGTTAAGGAAGCTATTGGATACTAGCCAGGAATATAAATGGACACCAGGAGATTTCCCCCTAGCTGGTCTGAATGGGGAGGAATTAGCTATCGCCCTCAGAGGCACCACTGATGTAGAAGATATCTACCCCTTGGCCCCTGTGCAGGAGGGCATCCTCTTTCATAGCAACTATGAAACTGCCTCAGATGTCTACCTGCAACAGGTGACAGGGGAAATTAGGGGTTCCTTAGACGTGGACGCCTTTAGAACAGCCTGGGAAAAATGCATTAATCGCCATTCTAGCCTTCGGGCCTCCTTTATTTGGCAAGATTTACCTCGACCCCTGCAACGCATCCACCAACAGGTAAACTTGCCTTTCATCTACCATGATTGGCGCCATTTAGATACTGCCAGTGAATGGGCTGTTCTGTTAGCAACAGACCGCCACCATAGTTTAGCTACAGATGTAGCCCCCCTAATGCGGTTGACCTTGGTGCGGACCCAAGAGGAACAATGGCAATTCATCTGGACTCACCACCATTTGCTGTTAGATGGTTGGTCACTACCCCTAGTTTTTCAGGATGTCATCGCCTTTTACCAGGGACAGAATCTACCCCAACCACCCCTGTACCGGGACTTTATTCTCTGGTTGAGCCAACAACTGCCCCAGTCAGCGGCATCCTTCTGGCACCAGGAATTGGCTGGTCAACTAGAAGTGACTAGTTTCGGCTTAAAGACTAAATCCACCGCTTACCAAATCCTGCAGACTACACTCCCCCCAGAGATATTCACCCAACTTCAGACCTATGCCCAAAGATACCAAGTAACTTTGAACACCTTAATCCAGGGGGCTTGGGGTATACTTTTAAGTAAGTATAGTGGTAGTGATGAAGTGGTATTCGGGATGACCGTATCTGGGCGACCACCAGAACTGTCAGGGTTTGGAGCTATGGTGGGGTTGTTTATCAATACCCTACCCCTGCGGCTGAAGTTAGACCCAGCAACGCCCCTAAAACAGTGGTTACAGGAAGTGCGCGATCGCATCTCGGCAATTAATCAATATTCCTTCAGTCCTCTAGTGGAGATTCAAGGGTGGAGCGACATCCCCAGAGGTCAAGGGTTGTTTGAATCCATTGTTGTGTATGAAAATTATCCCGTGGCAGAGAGCCTACGGGAAAACCCGGGGGAATTAGAGATTAACTCAGTGCAAGCCTGGGAGAAAAACCATTACCCAATCACCCTTTATGTTTTGCCAGGAGAGGATTTAACTCTCAAGGTTGCCTATGGAGAGCAGGTTGGTGGAGTTCGGGAAAGAGAACTGCTGCTGGATAACTTAGTCCAAGTATTGACAACCTTGGTGCAGGCAGAACCGAATTATCTGGGGGAAATAGGTTTAGGGGGGTATGGGGAGCGGGAATACTCCCCATCACCTGTTACCGATTACCAATTAACCATCCACCAATTATTCACCCAGCAAGCCACCCAAACCCCCGATGCTCCAGCAGTCCGCATGGAGGAGGATTGGCTAACCTACGGCGAACTAGAGCGAAGATCTAACCAACTTGCCAATGTCTTATGGGAGCTTGGGGTCAAAGGGGAAACGATAGTTGCAGTTTGTCTAGAGCGCCACGCTGGCTTACTGATAACCCTTCTCGGAATTCTCAAAGCTGGTGCAGCTTATCTTCCCCTAGCTCCAACTCTCCCCAGCGATCGCCTGGTTTGGATGCTCACTGATAGTGGCGCGGAATTTATCGTGACTGAGGAGTCCGTGGCAGACAGAATCCCAGCCTCCAGTGCGAAAATTGTGTCCTTCGATCAGCTAGGGGTTGCCAGCGACCAAAACCAACAGCCACTACCCCTCTCCCACCAGTTAGCTTACCTCATCTATACCAGCGGTTCCACAGGCAAACCCAAGGGAGTACAAATCCAGCATCAGTCCGTGGTGAACTTTCTTTTGAGTTTTCGCGATCGCCTAGGGCTAACTGCTGCTGATACCATGGTTGCCATAACTACACTAGCCTTTGATATCGCTGGACTAGAATTGTTTCTGCCCTTAATTAGTGGCGCTAAGTTAGTTGTAGCCGACCAGGAAACCACACGAGACGGATTTAAACTAGCCCAACTACTGCACCAAACCCAAGCTACGGTTATGCAAGCTACTCCTACTACCTGGAGATTACTCCTAAGTGCGGACTGGCAACCCCAAGGGTTTTTCCAATGTCTATGCGGTGGAGAAGCAATGCCGATGGAGTTAGCAGCATCTCTTTTGACCGCTGGGGTCAAACTCTGGAACGTCTACGGACCAACGGAAACCACCATCTGGTCTACCATCAAACAGGTGAACCAGCCCATAGATGCCTTCTCCATTGGCGGGGAAATTGCTAACACTGCCGTTTATATATTAGATCGATCCCTGAATCCGGTTCCCGAAGGAGTAACAGGTGAATTATATATCGGTGGCATCGGACTGGCACGGGGTTATTTCCATAAACCAGCACTGACAGGGGAACGATTTGTCCCCCACCCTGTTGGGACCCATCCCGGTGAACGGCTGTACCGGACCGGGGATTTAGCTAGGTGGTTACCAGATGGGGAGATCGAATTCTTAGGACGTGCTGATTACCAAGTGAAAATTCGCGGGTTCCGAATCGAACTGGGGGAAATCGAAGCTGTGCTGGAAACTCACCCAGCAGTTGCTCAAGGTATCGTCCAAGCAATTGAGGATGGAACTGGTAAAAAGCTTGTGGCCTACGTAGTACTTAAAGGGGTGGAAGAACCTTCTGTAGAAGCACTAGCATCATATCTTCTCACTAAGCTTCCCGAATATATGCTGCCATCAGCTTGGGTATTTTTAGATACTATACCGCTGACACCTAACAATAAAATTGATCGGCGCTCCTTACCTTTGCCCAGTGAACTTCCTCAACAAGCAGCTGAAACAGCACCAAGAAACGCCATTGAAGAGGTATTGATTAGTATTTGGCAGGAAATACTGAAGGTTGATAGGGTGGGAGTAACCGATAACTTTTTCCAACTAGGAGGACATTCCCTCTTAGCTGCCCAAGTTCAGGCCAGAATTAGAAAAATATTCTCCATTGACTTGGGATTGCGGGATCTTTTTGAGACAGTCACAGTTGAGAAAATGGCACAACTTTTAGTAGCCAGAGAAATCCAAGGGGGACGGACAGAAAAAATAGCCAAAGCATTTTTACGCTTGCAACAGATGACACCAGAAGAAAAAGCCAGACTTCTCCAGCGAAAGAGCACGTCATAAGAACGTAACTCTTAACAGGGGGACTCTTAGCGGGAAGAATAGGACGTTTTTTACCGGGAAGGGAGTAGTCGGGTAAGAGAGCAGACGTTGGCGCATCCTTCTGGCCTTTCTGGTTTCCCAAAAGGCAAAGCTTTCCGACTCCTGTTATATTACATAACTGATAGCTCATTGAGCAATGTCAGCAACCCAGCCCTGAAAGGGCTGAAGCTCTGTAAGAGAAATCAAGCAAGCTGTGTTGACCAGACCACCTAGCAATAGGTAAACGTTATTTGAGTGACGACACCCTGGGATGCCAAGCTATCCTCGGCTCTGTCGCTAGTGGTTAAACAGTCTTAAGGTCCCTGAGACAGTGCTGCTAGCAAAACACAAACTCTGATAACTGGTCAAGGCTCACATTACCCCGAAAGGGAGGCTCCTCGAAGCGAACCATTATGCGTACAGGGTTGTGAGATTTGGAATGGTAATTGTCCCATTGAAAGTGCAATTACATTAGTACGCCTATCGAACAACCCCAAGGCGATAATGGATTAACAAAAAAGATTCACCGCGTCGTTTCCCTCTCACCGGCTTTAGCCTCTGAGTTTCCCACTTACCGAATGATAGATGTCTAGCGATGTTTTAATTATTGGCGGCGGTATTATCGGTTTAGCTATCGCGATTGAACTCAAATTGCGGGGGGCTAGTGTTACCGTAGTTTGCCGTGATTTCAAAGCTGCTGCCGCCCATGCCGCTGCTGGAATGCTAGCACCAGATGCGGAAAACCTGCCCTCTGAAGCAATGAACTCTTTATGTTGGCGATCGCGTTGTCTATACCCAGAGTGGACGCGCAAGCTGGAGGAGTTGACGGGGTTGAATACTGGTTATTGGCCTTGTGGAGTTTTAGCACCAGTATATCAATTGGGGGGGAAAA
>Ga0209208_10002373_pt1 | contig 26973 bp, 7 predicted proteins | sample S1TSphfallax_3_FD_187694 | JGI IMG/M metagenome (GOLD analysis project Ga0209208, IMG submission 187694) | Host-associated microbial communities from peat moss isolated from Minnesota, USA - S1T2_Fd - Sphagnum fallax MG (SPAdes) (version 2) | ecosystem: Host-associated > Plants > Peat moss >...
CCTACCTCCCCCCTCCTACCTATCCCGCCCCCCTCTCCTACCTACCTCCCCCCTCCTACCTCCTTCACCTTATTTCCAGCTCACTCCATCTCCAAACCTCAGTAGAGCTCTCGAGCTTGAGGAGACATGAGACACAAGGCTTGAGGAAGGTGGAGAGGAGAAAGTAAGAGGAGAGCTTCATCCCAAATGTAGACACGAAAAAAGAAAGGTAAGTTCCCCTTCTCTGCATTTTTATCTTTTCTATGGTTTTTTCTTTTTTCTTTTGCTTGAGAAGAAAAAGATGCCAAAGAAAAAACGTTTGAAACGAAACGGCATAAATAGGAAGTCAGAAGCGAGAATCAAAAGTGAAAGGGCAAAACGAAAGCTTAAAGGTAAACTGCTTCCCTTCTTTGCATTTTTATTTTTTCTATGGTTTTTCTTTCTTTCTTTTGCTTGAGAAGAAAAAGATGCCAAAGAAAAAACGTTTGAAACGAAACGGCGGAAATAGGAAGTCAGAAGCGAGAATCAAAAGTGAAAGGGCAAAACGAAAGCTTAAAGGTAAGCTCCCTCCCTTCTCTGCATTTTTTTTCTTCTTTATGGTTTTTCTTTTCTTTTCTTCTGCTTGAGAAGAAGAAGATGGTACGAGAAAACGTTTGAAATAGAAGGGTAGAAGTGGGAGCCACAAGTGAGAGGGCATAGCAAGAGTTTGAAGGAAAGTTCTCTCCCTTCTTTGCATTTTTTTTCTTATCTATGGTTTTTTTTTTTTTTTCCTTTTTTTCTTTTTCTTTAAAAAAAAAAAATTTTAAAAGAAAGCGTTTGAAATAGAAAGGCAGAAGTGGGAAATTAAAAGTGGGAACCAAAAGTGAGAGGGCATAATAGGAGCTTGAAGGAAAGTTCCCTCCCTTCTTCTACATTTCTTTTCTTTTCTTTTCTTCTGTTTGAGAAGAAAAAGATGTCGGGAGAAAGCATTTGAAAAAGAAGGGTAGAAGCGAGAGCCAAAAGTGAGAGGGCAAAGTGGGAACTTAAAGGAAAGTTTCCTCCCTTCTTTGCATTTCTTTTTTTCTCTATGGTTTTTTTTTTAATTTTAATTTTTTTTCTTCTATTTAAAAAGAAAAAGATGCTAGGAGAAAGTGTTTGAAACAAAAGGGTAAAAGCAAGAGCCAAAAGTGAAAAAGTAAAGCGGGAGCTTGAAGGTAAGTTCCCTCCCTTCTCTTAGTTTTTTTTTAGTTGTTTTCTTTTGTGTTTTGTTTTCTTTGTGTTTGAGAAAAAGAAGACGATAGCAATGTGTTGTTGTCTTCTTTTGTAATGTTGTTGCCATTGTTTTCTTCTTTGGTGGTGTTCAAATGAAAAAGACAACAACTTGTTGTCGTTGCCTTATTTTTTGTGTTAGAAAAGAAGAAAACAACGACAATGCAATGTTGTTTTCTTTTGTGGTGCTGTTGGAACAAAGAAGGTGACAACAATAAGTTGTCGTTGCCTTTTTTTCCATGTCGTTGTCTTCTTCTATGGTGGTGTTTTAGCAAAGAATGCAATGGTAGCTTACTACCATCGCCTTCTTCTTTGGTGGTGTTAAGGTTTAATTTAGTGGTTTTTGGGTGTTTATAGGGTTTAGGCCACAATCAAAGAAGAGGTTGTTGCAAATGCAATTCAGGCTGAGATGCAACATTGTCATCTATACATTGCTCGTCATGCAACAAAGGTTACAAATGCAACAACTTTTTACCAAATTAAACATGAGATTATAGATACTGATATGGTTTAAGGTTTCCACTTTATATAATTACCTAGGTTTTTTCAGCCCTTTCATTTTCTGGACTACCCAATTTTTGAATTTTGGTCCTTTGATATATTATAGAAAACTTTTTTTTATTATGTTTTTTAACATTTTTTGATCCACCCATATTTGTACATCTTATATCAATATAATATTTTCCTCTAGTCACACTTGTTTTATGGGTATATGGTTAATTATATATGTCTTTTTTTTCATAATCTTCTTAGTATTTTGGATGTAAAAATAAAAAGTTAAATAAGCCCATATGAATAGGTAACATTAATTTGTCTAGGGTTTACAAAGATCAAAATGAACATTGTGCAATACCTGCATCCTTTGTATAAGGCCAATTCAAATATGTAATACCCACATATAGGTTTTGTAAATAGTTATTGGTTTTTTTTACATCCATTGCAATACCCGCATATAGGTATTGTAAATAGTTGTTAGTTTTTTTTATATCCATTATAATACTCTCAAATAGGTTTTGTAGTTGATTTTTTTAACATCCATTATAATACTTACATATAGGTCCATAAATAATTGCTGATTTTTAACATATTTTGCAATACTTGCATATAGGTTTCCATTGTAATATTTATGGGACTCATATGACAAAATAATTTAGTTTAAGTATCAACAAATAATGTTATAATTAAGGAATTATTCAATAAATATTTTAGATAATATAAATGATTGATTATCATATTTAAATAATCGTTTATTTCTTAATATTAATTAACTGATTATTTGGTTGAACCTTAATTATTCAGATAATTAAATTTTAAATCTAAAAATCAAATCAATAATTTGATATTTAATTTATTATCTTAATTAGATTTTTATGTTGATAAGTTATTCAAATCATTATTTTAAATAATTATTCATGATAATTAATTATCATAAAATGAATTTAGATATATAAAAAGACATATTTTGGGTACCCAAACCACTTATTTTGAAGTGACCTTACATGTGGATATTGCATTTAAAGTTGATTCGTCACCTAAGGTTATATAAATCACCTATGGATTATTTCAAATGAACTTGCATGTAAGTATTGCGTATAGGTTTTGATTTTCATTGAAAAGCCACCCAAACTACATATTGGTTATTTTGAAATGACCTTACATGTGGGTATTGCATTTAGGGTTGGGTCACACCTCAAGTTACCTAAATCACCTAAGGGTTATATCAAAACGAACTTGAATATGGGTATTGCATTTAAAGAAACACAAAAAAAGGTATATTTATTACCATTTGGTAATATTTCCAAGTTAACTTCTTTCACTTTCTTTAAAAAAATATAAAATGACATTGCATTGTTTTACATATGTTTAAGCCCTCAAAATTCCGCCCAAAATGCACCCTATATTTATTTTAATTATTATAGACTTGTAAAAAACTGTTAATTCATTTATATGTCCCACATTTAACCTGGTTTAGGCTAATTACTATAGATTTGTGAAAAAATTGTTAATTAATTTATGTGTCCCAACCTTAAATCTAAACCATAATCCAATAGTACATATTTATAATAATCACATGAAAAGATGTATTGTAATGTCCATTCAATAAATACATTAATTAAACATTAACTAAACCAAAATGGCTACAATTATGACATTGTTTCCATTGTAAATTGTTTGTAATAACTACATATGGGGACCATGAATTAAGGTGAATTTTACTAAATTGATAGGTAGGACTAGGGGGCTTGGGGGTGGGAAAAGTGAATAGGTAATTAGTTAGGTATTTGGCTATGTAAAAAACATGGGTAGGTAGGTAGGTGAACATAGTGGTAGGTAAGAAGGTGGGTGCATAGGTAGATAAGTAGGAATAGGTCAGTAGTTGGGTTAGTAGGCAAGTTAGTAAGTAAAAAAGAAGTTCAAGGAGCAAGGTAACTAGGTTGTTAGAGTAAATAGGCATGTAGGTAGGCAAGTTAGTAGGTAGGAAAAAAGTTACATTAACAAGGTAGCTAGGTAGATAGGCAAGTTAGTACATAGGAAACAAGTTACTTTATCAAAGTGACTAGGTTTGTAAAGTACTTATGTCAATAGGGTGGTTGTGTATATAGGGTTGTTAAATAGTAATGTAACTAGGTCAATAAGGTAGGTAGTTAGTACAATGGTTAGGTCAGTAAGGAAGTTAAGTTAGTAAGATATGTAGTTAACAATTTAGCTAGGTTAGTAGGGTAAGTAGTTAATATAATAGTTAGGTCAATAAGATAATTAGTTATTAAGGTAGCTATGTAAGTAGGGATTAATTAATAAGGTACCAAGGTTGGTACAATATTTATGACGGTAAGTAGGTGAGTAGGTTAACTATGTGTAAGGTCATGTCCAAGGAAAAAACAGCCAAAAACAAACCCCAAAAAAAAAATACAGTGGTCAACAATGAAAATAAATGGATTGTGATGAACCCCATTTAACGTCGAATGAAAAAACGCAACCCATCTAGTGGACAGAACGGCCAACTGGTGCATTGGTGGATGTTAGTTCACTATAGCCGTGGATTAGGTGTTTGCCATAGGTAGTATCCAAGGATAGAACAAAATTATGGCAACATGTCTATCCGAAGACTTCACTATGCATAAGGAACATTCAAGAGATATCAAAAGCACACAAAATAAATGATGGGCCCTAATGAAAATGTAAGAGTCCACCTAGAAACATAAAATGACCTCCTTAAGGTCATTAACCTAGGAATCTTAAAGTCCAGGCACACCTAGTGTTTAAGCCATAATATTAAACACTAATTTACCATTACTAACTTGACATGTAGTGGTCACCAACCTTAACATCTTAATTAATAACATTGTCGATGTTAACATTAGCTCAAACTAACCACACCAACCATTTATTGACATCTATAACCATCGAACCACTAATGAAAACCATTATGACCACCACACCTAAACTCCCAATTCTTTTCATCATTGTGTTTCACAACCCATTTCCTTTGTGCCCTTTTCATTTGTAACATCATTCTAGCTTATCATTGCAATTTTTTCAACACTTTGTTATTGCATCTCATTGAACATTTCATTTTTGAGTTTTCTTGCATCTTTCTCACATCTTTTGAAATTTTTTTTGCTATGTCTTTCTGTATTTTTTTAATTATTTTTTGTATTATTTGGGCATTTTGTAGATTTCCACAAAATCCCAAATGGATTTGTTTGACAATTGCATTTTGTTGAGTTTTTTTGTGCTTTTCACTTTAACTATAAAAGAATGATGTTCTTGTTGAATTGTTAACAATGTAATTATTGAATGATGTAACTCTGAATGCATTTCAAGATTCAACTTCAATGTTGTTGATGCCTATTTCCTTACATAAGTTTAGACTCTCTTCTAATGTGTTGGTTTTGGTGAAAATTTTGAAAATCTAGTAAAACCTCATAGTATTACATGGTTTAACCATTTTTTACTAACAAAATATGACAATAGGTGGATTGAGCATTTCTAGATGTCTAAAGAAACATTCCTAAATATTTGTAATCAATTGAAACTTTTGATTTCAAAGTCTAACACAAAGTACAAAAGAGGTCATACCTATGGAAATCCAAGTTTCTTGCCCTATTTATAAGCTTGCACATGGTGTAAACATCCTTATTTTTTTGTGGGATAATCAACTATGGGTCAAGTTCTTCAAAAAGTTGTGATGGCTATCAACATTTGTCTTTAAAAAAACAATTACTTGCCATGTGGGTGAGAAAATGCATGTAATTATGTTTGATTTCAAGAATTGGTGTGGCCTTCCAAGCATGATGGGTGCTATAGATGGCACCCATAGTTTTGAAAGAAAGCCATCTAATGCATTTCCAAAAGACTACATCTACTTTTTAAAAAAGGGCTACAACATTGTTGTTCAAGATATGGTCAATAACAATAAAATGTTGATAGTGTGTGTGTTGGATTACCAAATAATGTCAACAATTCATGTGTACTCAAAAAAATTGGCTTGCACCAATGAACATTATATGTTAGATTGTTTGACATGAGTGTAGGGTCACAAGATGGTATGCTCGTTACATGCTTGGGGACAAAGGTCACCCCCTGCTTCCTTAGCTAATGACCCCACATAAAGAAAGAAAACACCATACAATTTTAAAGTTATATTACAACCACAATCACAAAAAAGGGAGATCAACCATTGAAAATGCCTTTAGGGTTTTGAAACAAACATGTTGAAAGCTTCTCACAAAGACATAATTACATATCACATATTTTAAAGATGTTTTTATAACTTGTTGTCTTCTCCACAATCTACTACTTGGAAGAAATGAAATGTATGTGGAACATTTCATGAAGGTTATTCAAGTTAAAGCAATGGAAGACCTTGAACCATGAAGGAACAAAAGGGTAACAACCGGATTGCATCACTTTGATAATTTTGTTGCAATTCAAAGTGAATAGTTCTTTGGAAAACTTGATTATTGAATATAGAAAATTATCTTGCTATGCAACACCCTTGAAAAATTGCAACAAATCAAAACAAGTTCAATGAAGGTATGACAATTTAAAAATTATTGTGCATGTTCTATCAATGTTGATGATGTTTGTTTTCATCAAAAACATTTATGCATCTTCTTCAATGTATAATAATGGATGACATGATGATCATGTTTTCCTAGAATTGCATTGTTGCCTTGTAATCCTTTTTGAGAATTAGGGCCATCACTTAGGTGAAACTTGTAATTACTCAAATTATACTTCTTTTTTTTTGTTGATTTTCTTGTTATGAAATTTGAAATAGTCCAATTGTTGTTTCAACATGTCTTTTCATCTTTATGTTTGTTTATTTTCAATCTACAAATTAACATTGTATATGCAATTTATTAACTCTACCAATGCCACATTCCTTTATATGTCATTTCAATAAGGTTTTTGTGAACATATAATTGGGTGAAAGCATGGTAAAAGTATGCCAATGAGGGAATTTTTTTGGGTGGAAAATATCCATAAATTAATTTTTAATACATTGAACTCATGAATATTTTTTATTTGAATGATTAATAAGAGGAAGATCTTTGACTTCATTGCATAATATTGAAATATGCATGTTTTAATATGAAATTAAGTATTTAAAAAAAATACAAATACAAAAAAATAGGTGTCGCTACTACCAAAATAGGGTGCAATTTATTAGCTTAAATCACTATGGGACCTTAAAAGTGAATAACTTCATTGCATTTTATTGATTTTATCCTAGTGAAAGTTATTTCACTATAATGTCACTATGTAGACATCATGCTTCATTTACTAATTAATATAATTCACTATCACAATTTAATATAACAAATAGGTTTTTTTTATGGATTTTAAATATTATATCAATGTTATTTTATGATATACCTTATATTATTTTAAGCTACTTTAGTTATTATAACTTATATTTTATGTTATTATAGGCTATTATAAATTATTGTACACTAAATTATTATATGTTATTTTATCTTAAAGTATCTTAACTAGTTTATTATAAACTTTTTAGTTATTCTAAATTAAATTACTCGACTAACTTTATACTATACCTTAGGTTATTTTATTTTAAATTAACATATGTTATTTCAAGTTATTCTTTAAACATTCTACTTTATGTTATTATAAATTATTTTATCATAAGTATAATAACTTAAAATAATATAAAACAAAATATAATAACCTAAGGTAAAAATAGCCTAGAATAAATAATAACAACCTATCAAAAATAATTTTAAATACCCTATAATATAATAACTACCAATAGCCTATGATATTATAACATGGAATATGAAACAATGATTTATAATATAATAATCACTAATAGTTGTAATATAACATATAATAACCAATAATAATTTATAATGCAATAACCATTAATAACCATTAATAAAATATCCATCAATAACCACCATTAAAATAACCACCAATAATTATTGATAGAATAACCATTAAAAAAACATTAATAGTCACAAATGGAATAGGTACTAATAGCTATTAATAACCACTAATCGCACTAATAAAAGAACAAACTAATAGACATATATTAAAATTGCTTAGGATTGCCAAAAATAATCTAAGGTGAAATAATTTATAATAGACAAAAATAACTTAAGGTGAAATAACATGTAATAACCTAAAATTGTCAATAATAACATAAGGTGAAATAACCTTTGATAGCCAAAAGTAACTTATAATAATTGCATGTAGTTTAAACTAAAATAATTTACAATAGCCAAAAAAAACATAAAATACCAAAAAAGAACTTACAATAGTTACAAATAACCTAAGGTGAAATAAGCTAAAATAATCAAAAGTAATTGAGAACAACCATAAATAGCGTAAATAATGTATGGTGAAATAATTTAAATTAATGAAAAGTAGTAATATAATAATTGAAAATAACTTAATGTGGGTAGTATGATTATATTAACACAAAAAAATCCATTTATTAAATTATTTTTTTCAAAAGAATGGTCATTGAAATGTTATTGAATAATGATATTCAACTTTTTTTTTGTTTACATGATTTTAAACTTTCAAAAGGACATAAATGTAATTATGTACATTATTGAATTTTAAAAAAAGTAAACTCGAATCATTTCATTTGAACAAATCTCAATAAGATATGAATTTTCAAAGTTTATGTTTTTGTAATGTTTAAAACGAAATATTTGATAAATAGAATATAATGTAACATATTATCACAACAAACGGGATGGTTTGATGGTAAAGGTGTTTGCCTCCAATCCAAATGTCAACGGATCAAACCTCATGGGTGGTGTTGTGAGTGGTCAACAATGGTATGTTGACCAAATTTTTTTTTATCGAATTTTTGAAAATAGGTGCCTAGGTTGATTATGTAGCCTACCTACCTACCTAGGCTAGGTTTTTAACATAACGTAGGTAGTGACACGTGTCAATAAATAATAGGTTTTAAAAATCATGAAATTATCAATAATATTATATATTAAATAATTAAACTTTAATTGATTTTCATACTGGTTAGTTAATTAACTAACAAGTGAATGGTTTGGTAAATTTGTATTTCATTTGAGAGTAACCTTGTTTCATTAAGTATTAATGAAATAAATTATTGTCCGTAGCAACTGGTCCCCATTCACTAGGGGGTTAAACAATTTCATTGTCCAAATTCATTCAAAATCTAGTGAAACCCAGAGTGAGCTATAATGCATTTCCTAGTAGTGTGTGGACTACTCTTGCTTCAAGTATATGAAAGTATCATGAAAATACAATTGTAATTGGATTTTATATATTTTCAAAAGGATAAAACACTATTGTGTATCCATGAATTTTTTAAAATTTATATTATAGTCATAATCTATCAAAGTTGTCATATAAGAGTATCAATCATAAATTTTCAAAACCTAGCTAGTTAAGAACATATATATTTTTCATCCATTTTTCTTATGTTCAAATTCCTCACACTTTATGTGTAAATTACCATAAATTCAATGGAGTGCACTATTGCTTCCTAATGAAAATTTTAAAAGTTTTGAATAGGTTTTTTTTTGTGTTTATGCCATAAATGTGATTGTGACTACTTGTGGGATTAGTTTTTAAACATGTTTTACCATACTTTCACCCAATCATGATTTTTTTGGTAATCTTCATACACATATATCCCCATTCGTTTTTGCACATCAAACCACTCTAATATGTTTCAAACTTGTTGCATGACATAATCAAATATGTGTTTCCATTTTGTGGTCATGGTCTCCATGTTGTCTCTAAAGTCGATAGTCTCAAAATTTGACTTGTGTTCATTCTTCTTTGCATTAATAAAAGCAACAACCTCAAAGTTTGCCCAATTTGGTTGTTTTGGTTTCATTGTTTTGATTTCCATGGAAATTTCATCATCAAGAACCTTATTTTTGCCTTCTTTTGTTTTGACAAAGCTAAGGATTATGCATATCATTACTAAAGTTCACAATGTTTAAAATACAAATTGATTTATGCTTTAATCTTTCTATGTGATTTGACTACCAATGTAATGTTCATTTTATCTTGTGATTAATTATGGGTATGCATTCATGTATGTAGAAATTCATAGATGTAAAAATTTGGAAGTTTACTTCTAGTTGGTCATGTTAATGTATAATTTCATAATTACCTTCAAACACATTATCGAAAGAACACAAGTTGATCATATCACTAATTATATTTTTAGATTCATTATTAATGGAACGCATCTTAATTGTAATTGGGAAAATTTTAATACCTTGGCCACTTCAACATTTTTTCAAAATAATTAATTAACTTTTAGGATTCCATTTCGACAAATAATATATTCCCAATTTTTTCATCAATTTTTTTTTCTTTTGGAATATAAATGTTTTTTAAGAAATTTGAAAATCTCAACATTTTTGAAAATAATATAATTATTGTTCAATTGGCCCATGTGGTAAAGGTTTATAATTTTTTTTAAATTTATTTTTTGAAAACGATGTAATTATTGTCAAACTAGCCCAAGTACTAATGTATCCACTTATGTGGAAAGGGTTTTCAATTTTCAAGTCTTTCGATTTATGTATTGGACATTGAAATGATGTTGTTTTCATTTGGACTGACATTTGAGGAATTTTTATTAGGTGGGGGTTTTTTTTCCAATTTTGTGATGTTGAAAATTTGGCAAATTTTGCACACAAAAATCAAGAAACAGTAATTGAATTTCAATTAGAAAACATAAAAAATTTCCAAAAAAACTCAAGAAAATTGACAATTTTTTTTAAGGACTTATATATTGTAAATACTAGGTGTTATTGTGAATTTTGAAAAAATGCAAGATTTGGGATGTATTAGGTTGTTCCTTTTTCAAATATGTGCCCCATTTTTCAGGTTTCATGTCTTTCAATTTAATAGCCTTGCCTATTATGGAAAAATGACCAAAGGCATCATTTTTTAATTTGTTGGAACACAATGGTTGACCTAACACAATGGCCATAATTTTCATTTAGTCTCACAATTTGGAATGTGACTTGCTCTAAGAAGGAAATCCATGTACATTATGATGAGTTGTTTGTTTTCCTCTTCTTGCATGCCATAAATTAGTAGAAATAAAAATTTAAAATTGTAAGGTATAAAATGAGTTAAATTTTTTCACACTTGCAAATGTTGATTCCAATATGTTCAAATAAATTTCCTCCAATGCATGTCAAAATCAAATTTAAAAAGTAAATAGATCCATGATCTTTGTCATGTGTATTCATTCACATGTAAATTTCTACCAAATTTTGACCAAATAGTAGGTTCATAAATTATGGTTGGCCATAATAGGTGTGGTTAGCCATACTTTTGGAAGTTCACTCAATATGAATATTTTCAAGTGCAAGTGTATAAAGGCTAAAATAAAAATTACAATATTTGAATATTTGTTGAACATGCCATGTGTTTGCCATTAAATGATGTGCATGCATCATCACCTAACACCAAAATGCCACAACATCAATTGTTGTTGAAATCTTTGCATTTGCAATGTAGCTACTTTTGTAATCATTTTAGTGTAGCATATATGCACCCATGACAAAGTTTCTAGGGTTGCATCCTTATATTTGTAGATACTAATAATTAGAATCTATGTCAACAATTGCAATCTTGTGCCTAATTCCCCATTGGTGAACTAATGGTCCAATCTTTGGGCAATTTGATAAGAAGTGTAAAGCATTATCACCAAGACACCTGTCTACACTAAATATATGCATCCCCTTCCCATCATTTCATAGACTTCTACACATGAGATCCAGGAAATTAGGGTGAAATAAAATCCTAATGGAACATGGTTTGTTTAAAAGTTTTTGTCATAAAAAAATACAAGAAACAACATGAAAATAACTTGGGAACCTCATCAAACTTATAGACCATGTCACTCACAATAATTATGCAGTCAAAAGAAGGATTCATGACCTCTTGATGACATCAAGCTAGATTAATGATGAACATCATGATTCCACCTTGTTATGTTGCAAATACCAACAATTATTTATGTTTGGGAATAAACATTATTGTTCGCACTTTGCATCCTAATTAGTATTTTATTCAATGTATTATTCGACTCGCCTTTCTTACCTTTGAGAACAAATGCAACTAGGGTGTCAAGGATTGTTATAAGGTTGTGGCAACATCCATAAATTTTCACATTTTTAATTTTATTGCTCTTGCATGGATTGCAAAATACAAGAAAAAAAAAAACCCCATATACATGGCCAACAACTAAATATTAATAGGAAAATGCTACATGTCGATGAATATGAAAAGTACGGTCCATTAAGAAAATAACATCTTGTTAATCAACTATGATATTTTTTCTATTTCTCAAAAGTTATGCAAGAAACTAGTCGTGTTTTTTTATCAATTTAAAAGTTATTAAAATAAATAAGGGAACTACCAAATTTGATTGTTCATGTTGTAGAGAACTAATGTTGGAATTGGAATCAAATGTGACATATGTCAACACCCTCTTTCAATCTTGATTCTATTTATATAAATTAGCATGATCAACATGATCCATTATTCCTATGTATGTTCTAAAGGTGGACTTAAAGGTTTAATCAAAATGTATGTTTCTTGTTTTATAGTTGCAACATACATTAGATCAAGCTATCCACTATGAATTTGTTCACAAATATGTGATGATGTATTTCAATATGTCTCATATGTGCATGCAGAATTGGATTTCGCACAAACTTGATTATAGATTGATTATCACATTGTAGTCATGAATGTAAACATGCAAACATTAGTAGGAAATGACCATTTTGCAAATGATCTCTACTATTTAGTTTTAGTTGCATGTAAAATTTGCAATTCAAATACTCACATTGGACAAATTACATGTGACATTAGTTGCAAATGACAAGGAATTTTGGATGAAAGAAAAAGTCAACAAAATACACCTTCATCCTTTGACTAACCAAATATGTACCGTTGTTTGTGATTAGGATGCAACTTTTTTGGTGAACAATGGAACAAATGATGTGTTACCATGTGTCCCAACTTTTAATAATTTCAAATCCTTTTATTATAATTTTGAAATGATTTAAGATGTCTAATAATGCCATGAATTAATGATTGGTTAATACGAAAATGAATAACTAATTATTAATAAATCAATAATTAACAGTTCAAAGAAAAAACTAAGATATTGACTAGTAAATAATTATTAACTATATTAAAATTTAAAACTCTAATATTATAACTAGTAATTAACGTAGATTAATTATATTATTATAGTTATTCCCATTATTGTAAAAAAATGTAAATAACAATAAAAATGTAAATAAATAATTTTAAATAATAATAACATTTCAAAATTATTATTGTAGCTAGTTGGTAGCCAAGGCTAGCTATTTTATTATATTATTATTATTATTTTTACTTCACTTGTTATACTTTTTATAAACTATTATAATATATATTTAATTTAAAATAAAATTAGATTAAAATTATATATGTGTCCTTTGAAATTATTTTTTACATTTATAAAGTATTTAAAAAGATTTTCCTACTAACTATTACTATATATATGTAAGTTATTACTATGATGTAGTAATTTGTAGCTAGGTTAAGTTAATTTTTTAATTATTATTATATATTATTATGTCACTTGTTATATCTATGTTTTTTCAATTCAAAAAATCATTTAAAGAAGGACATTAGTGTTTTAAAAATAATTTCAGTAATTATATATATATATATATATATTCTATCATACCAATATCATCATCATCATTATTAGGTAATAATTTATTTTTTTCATTTTTAGTCAAAGATAATGTTGAAAATTAATATTTTTATTATAAGGTAATTAATGAAAATAAATAATATTATATAATAATAGTGATAATAAATGAATGTCACTTGTAATAATTTTAAGAAGTATGATAAGATAATTTGGATAAACTTATAATATGGTCACAATATATTTAATATATATCTTACATTGAACTTTAATATATTCAAATATACACATAGTGTAACCATAATATCAAGGCCATTAAATGTTAATATTAATCTTTGAATACACTTGTAATATGGTTGTTATACATTTATTCAAATTAATATACCCAAATATATCCCTTATAATACAAAAAAGACAACTTTATTTATTGATGGGGCTATGATTAAATTAGTCACATTTGCAACTAATGGGACATAAGTTTTTCTTCTTGGATGAAAACCAAAATCATCACAAACTAGTTGTAATGTAGTCGCAAATATGACCAATGCAAGAAATAGTTGCAAAATTGTTCAAACATAGTCACAAATGACTAATAGTCGCATGTAGACGCAAATCAATTGGTTACATTAATTTCTATTTTATACAATGATAATTCCTAATTTTGACATTTCAAACTTTTGTTTTAATTGTGCTTCTATAAATGCAAGTTTATTTGCATGATTTCATGTTAATAATAAGTCGTCCACGTAAAACATATTATGATGTAAAGACCACCTTCTATGAATGTGTATAAGTTTTTATCAACTTGGCTTTTCATCATGCCCTAATTGTTCAAAAAACTTGTCTTTTTTTTAGTACCACAATTGTGATGCTTGTTTAAACCCATAAAGAGTTTGATGAATCTAACACACCAAGTCTTTGAAGCTAGTACATGAAGACCTTTTCTTCTAGATCACCATTCAAAAATGTTGTTTTGACATCAAGATGTTTAATTGCCCATTATTCTTGGATACTTATCACCACCATTGTGAAAATTGCTGGCCACTTAATAGTTGGGGTGAAAGTCTCATCAAAGTCCAAACCTCTACATTGCTAGAAACCTCTTGCAACTAAATGAACTTTAAGTTTATCTACTTCTTCGCTTGTTGTTTTTTTCACCTTGAATACCCATTTTGAGGTGATAGGGTTTTTGCTTGCTAAAAGTTATGTCAATTCCCAAGTATTATTCTCCTATATTGATTTGACTTTTTACTCCATTATTGTTCACCAACTCGGATGTTGTGAAACCTCATAGTAGTCCACATGTTTTCGAACATTTCATTGAGGTTTACATAATCCTTGAGATGCATGGGTGTGATTTGAAGCCTTTTAAAAACATGTGCTTGGATAGGGGTTTAAATAAGAATCTTTGCTTAATGTGGTTGTACTTGCATGGTTGGATTTTCAACATTCATAAGTAGATCCAAAACGAATTCCATTGATTTGTCGCTTAATATGTTAATTGATATTTTAATTAATGCATCCATTTTTGTGTTGACAAACTCCAATGGTTCTAATCCAGTACACTAACAGAAATTTTGGGTTTTGCAATTGTCATTTGCAACTAGAATTCAATTGCATGCAACACATGCAATTACAAATTTGTGTAATTGCCTAAGATAAGTTGAACCAGACATTTGGTTGCATGTGGCACTATGTATGCAACATGTATATATGGTGTTAATATACATGTTCATCCATACATACCAATCCAAATGTAGTTGCACCTTATGTGTAACTCTCCTTGCAATTATAATGCAACTTATCAAAATATGACACATGTTTAAAAATTGGACAACTAGCTTGTGGACAAGTGTCACTTTTTTATTTTATTTTTCAAAATTAAATAAATCATTAAATTAATCTCAATTGTTCAAGTTTATTCCACTAAGATGATAACACATGGCACACCATGGAATGTTCATTAACCATTGGACACATGTCCATTTAAACACCAATCATATAATGACACGTGGTAATTAAACCCCACCTTTTTTTAATTTTAAATATTAATTAATGAAATTTAATTCGTCATGTTTATGGCTAATAAAATGTTAACACATGGTGCATAGGTAGGTAGGTAATTATGAAACCCTTTTAGGTAAGTAGGTAGGCTTATTTAAACATGTAAGTAGGTTGAAAAATAGCCAGGCTTAAGCCATATAGGTAGGTTTAGAAAAATCCAATTCCATTTTTAGGTTTAACCATTTCATAAAGGTCAATTTTTTTTTATTAATTCATCCCCAATGGCACTTTGTATTTGGTTACAATATAGTTATTGCTCTTAGTCATATATTAAGCCAAATATAATTAGAAGTCAAAAGATATGGGATAAAAAATTCCTTTGCAAACCTCATGATTCAACTTAGTTACACATTAGATGCAACTACTATATTATAGTATCCCAACCAAGGGAGGGTTCAGTTCCTTTTGGTGTCCAAACAAAGCTTGAATCCCTCCTCTTGGTGCATCTAACACACTAAGAATCATTAAAAACGAATTAGAAATGAGAAAGTTATGCCCCCCCCAAATAAAGGGGGTAGAACTAAAAAAAACAAACCGCTGAACACTACCAAGGCCAGTTCTAAAACACCCAAAAAGTTCATTTTATATTGATTTGTTGCTATTAGAGTTCCAAACTGATTTATAAAAATTCAGGTGGCACTCCTATAACACTTTAAATTGTTTAAAATGAATAAGAAATAAGAAAGTTATGGGATTTGAAAGTAGGAGGGGTCCAAAGAAGAAAAAAAACGTTTTGTAACTTGAAAAGCTTATTTTTCTTATTTTTTTTCTTGTTTATTTTTCATTATTCCTTTTCTTTTGCATTTCAAAATTGATTATAGGATTTTTTTTATAATTATGATTACTAAAATGAAAATAATATTATTATCTAGCTTAAACTAATAATTAACTTAAGATATTTGTGTACTTGTAGGTTAATTAGTGTAGCCTATTTACATTAATATTTTAGCATATGTAATAAAAATTCAATATATAATACCTATTTTAGTATATATATATAATTTCAATATATAATTATAATAAGAATTTAATTAATAAAATTGATTATTTATAATAAAATTTAGTATTATCATATTAATTGACTTTTAATTTTTTTGGTTAATCAAATTTACAAACTCTAAAAAAGATTTCAAATCAAATCAAATAAAAAATTTCGACTTGCCAAAAATATTTAAATATATTTGACAAATAAAATTTGAAAACTTGCAATACATATTTAAACCATGGTTTAACTTAACTTAATTTAATTTAGCCATATTTAATTTAACTTTTTGGTTTATTTAGCCTATGTTAATTTAAGTTAGCCTAAGTTAACATGGGGTTAACCTTAGTACTAGAAGTACATAATATTATTATACATAGCCTATGTAGATATATTAAGTATAATAATTTAAGTATGTAAGTTTAGGCCATTATTTTTATGGCATGTGTCCATGTTGTACACATTTAGTTATACATTAGTTGCACATGCAATTGTATGACCCAAAAATGATACACTACCAAATTTGTAATTGCAAACAAGACCAAAATAATTGCAAACAATATCCAGTTGCATAGTGATTGGTTGCAAATGACAAGATTTTTAATAGTGGTAGCTTCATCATCATGAAACAATCCTAGTGGTATGGTTGAACCAATTATTTTTATTTTTATTTTTTGTTATTGGAGAACAAAAATCCTATGGAATGTTCACCAAACATCACATATTTGCCAACTATTATTTTTTTTGTTGAAAGATTGAAGCAACAATATCCTTTCGACCTATCATTATATACTACACCAATATGTGTTCAAGTTCACTTTGTGTTTCATTAGATTTTTAATGAAATTGGTCAAATTTATCATGGTAAAAGTGAATAATCCTTTAATATACATGGACAAATTGCTATGAACATGTGAATTCATTAATAGTTAATTGAATTCATCAATAGTTAATCAAATTCACTAATAGTTAAATCATTAATAATAAACTCACCAATGATTAAATCATCAATAATTAATTCACAAAGCTACCTAACCTAAGTTAGGAACCTAGCCCACCTAAACACCTTGTTCACCAACTCAGGGTGCAAGTGTGAAGGTTTGAACCTTGTACCTCCTTTCACATCCATATTTAAGGAACAAGTTTTAAACCATTAAACCACTATTTAAATGAATGATATTTTTTGTTATCACATATTATTATGCACATTATTTTTTACCTTACGCAAAATTTGGTTATTTTACCATCAATTATTTTGAATTATTCTATTGTACACCATTGTTGGTTCTTATAGGTTATATTACCATACACTATTATAGGTTATTATTAACTATTATTAAGTATTTTATAATAGCTTATTATTGGTTATTCTATTATATTTTATTATATTTTGAATTATTTTATTGTAGGTTATCTTATCATAAATTATTATTGATTATTTTATCATAGGTTATTAGTAATTATTCCAAATTATTTTACCCTAGGCAAGTCTTGGATATTCTATTGTAAACTATTGTTGATTATTTTAGGTTATTTTACCATAACTTATCATTGGTTATTTTGTCGTAGGCTATTGTTGGCCATTTAAAATTATTTTAACATAAGTTATCATTGGTTATTTTATCGTATGCTATTGTTGGCCATTTAAAGTTATTTTAACATAAGTTATCATTGGTTATTTTATCCTAGGTTATTATTGGCTCTTCTAGATTATTACACTATAAATTATTATTAACTATTTTATTGTAAATTATTATTGATTACTCTAGGCTATTTTACCTTAAGCTATTATTGGTTATTCTATCATAGGTTGTTGTTTGTTATTCTAAACCATTTTATTGTAATTCATTATTGGTTATTCAATTATAAGATACTGCTAATTAGTTTTTAAAACTATTATTGGCTACTTTAGGTTATTTTACCTTAAACTATTTTTTGTCATTTTATCATTGGTTATTTTAAATTGTTTACCATTAGTTTTTTAAAATCATTATATCATAGGTTTTTTTGGTTATTTTAGGCCATTTAACATAGGTTATTGTTGGTTATTCTATTATAGGCTACTACAATAATAAAAATTGGCTAAACTGTAATTAGTCTATTTGTTGCTACATGCGATTATTAGTCATTTATAATTATATTTCGATATTTTTTCAACATTTTTATGTATTGGTCATATTTGCGACAACACTATCAATAATTTATGATTAATTTGGTTTTCATCCTTTCACATGAACAACATTTTTTGGTTTTCATACAAGAAGATTTTTTTTTTCCCATTGGTTACAAATGTGACCAATTTAGTTGTAGCCCTATTACTATACAAAGGTGTATTTTGTGTATTTTAAGTGGTATATTTAGGTATGTTAAGATTTACAAATGTATATTTTGAATATATAAAAATGACCATATTACATGTATATTCAAGGTTTATTATTAACATTCAATTGTTTCAATATTATCGCTACATTATGTGTATATTTTAAATATAATAAAGTTTTATACAAGATAATTATTGAATATATTACAACCATATTATAAGTTTATCCAAACTGTCTTATCATACTTCTTAAAATTACTACAAATGACATTTATTATTATTTTATTGTTATTATATTACATTATATTTTTAAATAATTACCATATAATAAAAATTTAATGTTCAATATATATTACATAATGATGATGATGATGATGATGATATTAATATGATAAAACACATATATACTGAAATAAACCATAATGCCTACTAAAATCATTATTATATATATAGTTTTACAATAGCTATAAAAATTGACATAATAATAATAAATAGCTAACCTAGGCTACCTACAATTATTATTATTATTATTATTATTATTATTATTATCATACATAATAAATGATTAAGTATTACTAAATTATTTTCAGAAGACTAATATAATATTTAAATTATTTCTAAAATTATAATAATTCATGAATAGATATAAAAAGTGAAATACTAATATGAATAATAATAAAAACTAGCTAACTTTCATAATTCCAATAATGTTATTATTATTTGTTAAAATCTAATATTATATATATTATTACTTATAAAAGTGAGAAATAATGGAAATAATTATCATAAAATAGTTAACCTAAGCTATTTACTAGTTACATTATTAGATGTTAAGAATTAAGAATTAATATTTATAATTAATAGTTAATACTTATTGATTAATTAGTGTTTCATTTAATAAATTGTTAATGAATTATGAATGTGTTAATTATTTCTATAATAACCAATTATGGCATATTAAATTAATTCATACATCATTATAGTTAATATTTTATTTTAAATTTTTTTTAAAAATAGTTATAAATTACAATAACTAGTGATATACATTGTTAATTAATTATTAATTATTGATGAGTAATACTATAAATGATTTGCGAGGTTACTAAGTTGTTGGTTAATTAATTAGTTTTTTATTTTTTTAGTTCATTATAATTAATTAATTAATTAATTAATTGGTTAGTTAGGTACTCATTTACCCACCTACATAATATAATTTACAAAAATTATAATGAAGATAAAATTTTGAAATAAACTTTTCAATTGCAAATTTCTTGCAACAAATCATCTTGAAAAGTATATAAATAAGGTGTTTTTTCTTACATTTTCATATTAAAAATCATGGGTATATGGGGTGAGCTAATAAAAAAAGTTAACCCAAAATAAAATTAAAATATTCATGTACTTACTTACCTACCTACCTACCTATTGAAATAGGTATTTAACCTAAGTAGGTAAGTAGGTCTTATCTAAATAAATGTCTAATTTAAGTAGATGGGTATGTAGATTTTACCTACTTACTTATTTACCTATGTAAGTAGGTAAACCTACATAGGTGCATACATACCTATTAATGTTGGCCAATTTCGGTTTTTAGTGGATCTGAAAGGTCTAGGTTTTTTTTTTTTTTCCAATATGCCAAAACTTTTGGTTATGAGTCTAGGGCATATTTTCAAAATCTAAAACTTGTTGATTTTGAGTTTAGGTCCAAACTTTTAAACTATTAGCTCTGAATCAATGAGTATAACTTTTATAAGGCCTTTCGATTCTAGGTTCAACTTGCACCCAATTCTAGTGTAAAAAGTTCACCAATAAAATGAAGCATGTTCATCAATTGTTTCCACATCCAAAAGTGAAAGCTTGTTTAGGGTATGTAAACAATCATACTTGGGCTATGTTTCAATCCAACCATTTGCAAAGTTGTTGCACCTTAAACTCCAACTATATTTCACTACAACTACCACATTTCTCAAGTGTCATTTACAATGTTTTTTGCACCAATCCAAGGACAAAAACTACCAAAATTCTAAGTACTTGAAACAAACAAGGTGAAAAAAAAAACTTGAAACCAACAACATTTATTCATCTATGCAACTAGAGCTCAAATACAAACAGCAAATCAATAATTTTCTTTTTAAAAAAAACCCCACAATCAAATATGAAAATTTCATTGTCTTTTAACAACACATCCTCAACTTCAATGAAATCAATCAAAGATGAAACTTTCCCACCTGCACTAATCAAACTATCTACCTAATCAAAATCAGGACCAATCATTAAATATGATTTGATTGTGTTTATTAAATTGGTTCCAAGCCTTGTCCTAGGTTTTGAAATTTGTGGTCATTTTCATGGTCCCAAGAGTATTCTAGTGGATTCATTATATTCACCCTAATTCTTACATAAATTAAAATCGTAACCCCTATAATTTGAACATGGCCAAACATTATCTAAAACCCTATGGGTTCAGGTCTTAAACATGTTTTGTTCCATTTAAACTCGAAAGGTTCAATTCCATGGTGGGTGTAGTTCAATTTAAACCAATGGGTTTGGTTCCATCGCGGTTCTTGTTCCATCTAGACCCATTGGGTCCAATTTTTAAACATGGATTCAAACTCGGACCTGGTAGAAAACCCGAACCCAACCAACATTGGTTCCTACCTAATTACCTAGCTCAACATTCATTTTGGACAAGTTCAATTGATATGCGATGTGGTAAATTTTTATTGCACCTTGTGTCATAATCTAAAACCATTCAAGTGTAAAAACTAAACGTTTTAAATTATTTCAAAATTACAATAAAAATGCATGGATTCTTGCAAGGTTTAAAACCATTGTCAATTGGGCTACCCCAATTTTTATTTGTGATGTTCAATGTTTTCTTGCATTTGCCAACTTTTATCGACATTTCATTGTGCATTATTCTACGATAGTGGCTATTCTTATTTGTTTAACTTGAAAAGATCAACCTTTTTCATGGGGAGTTGAAGTTAACGCCTTCCAATCTTTGAAGGCTTCCTTTATGACTACCCCACTATTGATTGATATTGTAGACCTTTCCAAACCTTTTATCTTGAATATTGATGTTTTTGATTTTGCATTAGGAGCTATGTTATCACAACCTAGACATGATGATCTCCTTTATCTTTTTAGTTTTCATTGTTGTAGGTTTTTTCTTTTTGAGATTAATTATGAAATTCATGATTAAAAACTTTCACTACAAAAAAACATGATTTTTCAAAAGGTCCAACTTGATTGAAATGTTCACATTGACCAAGGGGGATGGTTGTTTTGACTAAAGGACTGTGGCATGAAAGACACGAATTACTTTTAACTCTTCAATGTCACATACACACTTCTTCCCCAAAAAAACTCTTGGAACCACATCCAATTTAGAATCATACAAAAGAGTGATGCACAATCCTCCTTTTTAAAAGATGAATAAGGAACCCAAGAAGGATATTCATCACACAAGGGTTAAATCCTTATCTTCCTATATTTTCTTATCCTCTTAAATATCCTTATCTTAATCCCTCCCACACATTGTAATTTAAAAAAACCTATCAATTCCTTATCTACTTGGAACATAGATGGCTTCATCCCCTAGTAAGTACAAGATGGTAAGTAGAATATTTATCACTAATAATAAAAAAGTTACTAAGATGTTTTTTAAGATAAACTGGTTTTAAATATTATTTTTCATAATTAACATTACTTTTATTATAATTCCTCCCAAAGTTAACTTTTGATTATTTTGCCCCATGAAAATAGTTCATTATATTGACAATATTATTGTCGAAAACCAATTTCATTTTAAAAAATTCATGTGATAATTATTTTACCATTTGACAATAACTACCATCTAGTGACAATACTACTGTCTCCTAGCATCCATGGTGTTTAACCAACATATAACAATTTTCTACCATTAACAATAACTTTCACATTACTCAACAAATTAAATGATTCAAAAGCACACTAGAAAGCCTATAGATTAGCTTTGACAATGACATCATTGTCTTACAATATATTCAATGTTCATTCAAATCAAGGATGAATCAAACACTTTGATTCTTGTATTTGCACATTGTCTTTGACTTTTTTTATTATATTTTTAAATTTCCAAATATTGACATTTTTTACATTATATATATATACCCATTTTTCTACTCAAAAAGGGTATATAATAAGGGGGTACTTAGACCCTGCCCATCTACCCCAAAAAAATCGTATCCTGAACCTCCATGAAATTTTTTACATGTGACAATACCCTTACCCCAAGGATATATCAAAAACCATATAACTCCACATCATGAATAAAAACCTTGAAAGATTTTTCCTTTAGGTGTTTAGGGTGGGTTATATGTGGAATGGGGGCTGTAGGGGGGATCCACTGGATGCCCATTGGATGCCCATTATTATTCAGTTGTGGACGAACCTCAACTGAATTAATATTTGGTTTCACCTTGGTAACTAATTATGTAGGAAACAGGTCTCATATATAGGTAGATAGGTAGGAAAATAGGTAACTACTATGTAAGTAGATGGTTTACAGATAGGTAAGGACTGTTTTTAACTACCTACCTACTAACAACCTGCTTGTGTGGGTTGTTAGTAGTTAGGAAGAAATAAAAAGAAACTGAGCTAACCACCATGGTTAGTTAGGGAACTGGAAATCAACGGAAAATTGTTTCCTGACCACTTACCATTTATCTATTCTTTTTCATCATTTTCCCAATTGATCACGATTGTGTTCGTTTTCATCCATGAGGGAATTCGACTGTGTGCCATCGTCGTTGGAACTCTCTGAATTGAGCTTATGACACAGGAATTGCATTTTGTAGTACTCGATCGTTTTTCGTGTTGTTTTGCATCGTGTTTTGCAACAACAAATCTTGTACTTTTGGTGAAGATGCTGGTAGAGAAGAAGAAGAGCTATGATTTGAACTAAAATTTGTGAGTTTTGGTTTTGAATCGCATCGGCCGCTCTGTTTTTGTGCGTTGCAACTCCTCCACGGAGTACACTTTTTGGCGCTTCTTGAGCTAGCCTTGGCAGTGTCAGACATAAATAGGTGGTTTCAAGAGTGGAACCGGGCTATGAGATCCTTGTTCTTTCTCTGGTTTGTGTGCACTAGGTATCTCTTTTGATTTTTTTCTCAGTATAAATTTGAATTTCAAGCGTTCTTGAAGTTTTGTGACGCTGCCGGAAGTAAGTTTCGGTCAATAACAAAGAGGTTGCGTCTAGGGTGATTGAGGGGAGAGTCATGAAGCTCATGAGAATGTATCATCTATACACCAACAATTCAAGTGCATATCCTTCTGCATTTTAGGCCGCTATCTGTTATTGATGGGTACCTTTTTGCGGTCTATGTTAGTTCCGTTCAACGGCTAAGCGTTCTTGCCGTGATTTTCTTGCAAGATAGTCTCCGGTAGGGTAAGGAGGTCCATGGTAACCAATCCAGAAAGGCAAATCGGAGTGTTGCTAACGTCAGATGAAGACTTTCAGTAAGTCCCCCCTACCTAACCAGGATCTCACAAAGTTCAAACTGTGACTATTTGGAAGAAAAGAAAAGCATGATGCGGTGTCTGAGAGTATGTATAAGAGAGACAATGTGTTTTCTTGATAAGAAAAAAACATTTGCTGCTTGATGCTTGACAGAGCTTATTTTTCAGCAACACCAACTAAAAGAGTGACACAGCATGGTTTAGTCACAAAACCTATGCACTTAGATCATCATCTTCACAAATTTTGCACATTTATTCTACTTCCAAGCTATTAAGTCAAAGAGGTTCACATGTCTCAGTCATGTGACATGTAAAGGCAAGCAGCTAAGTCCTTGATATCACTGTCACCAGAAATGTGCCACAAGCTTTACTCACCAACCTGCTCACTTGAAAGAGTGGATGGAGCGACGCACTGTTTATTCCTTCTGCCATGGCATAGAGATGCATACTTCCTGCTCACCAAACCATAAGTTTACATCAACTAGGAATGGCTACTAGATGCCCTTTGAATTCTGCTCCTCCAATTGACAGCTTGGCATGTAGTACATGATCTAGGGAGGATTAGAGCATCATTGATAATGTGATGCAGGAACCATGGACCTAAGAGTAGCAGTGTTAGCCTCAGTCTAGGCTTGGTTATACTTATATTGCATAGGACATGCATATTGCAATGTCTAAGGAAATATACGATTGTAGAGGTTGTAATAGTTACCTTTTCAAGAACAAGGCATACTGTGGAATGGTCATGTTCATTGCTTCCTAGATGTCAGTGCTGTAGTCTGCATCCTGCCACATTCCATGCATGCAACCACTATCAGTATACATACATTCAATTGTTGTGCAGTGGGAGTGTAAAAGGTTTGTAGTTGGGCTTATTGGAAAGCGAAGTGGGGGTTTTTTAGGATGCAGCTTGAGGGACATGCAATCATACACCCGAGCTGCAACACTCTCAAGAATATATGTGCCTGTAGCAAAATGTTCGGAAGTGAGTATCTACTCAGCTTCAGTTGGTGCCCATACATAGGATTTCCCTCTTGGACATCTACATGAGAACAAACTTGTAAGCCATGTGATCTTCAACAGCTTACTTGATCATGTTTCTGTGTCATTTGTAAATTTGGCCATGATCTTTGTGCAGGTATTTTAGGTTCAAATGACTGCTTTAGGTAATTTATAGAGTCTGTTTTTGTTGTTGAGGATTGCCCATTTTCCTAGAAATCAAATTGCAGCTGAATTCTAGCCTTGTTGATGAGGATGTGGCTTACCGCAATTGACTGTTGATCTCATCACATTTGATTAGACATCATCCAAGGGTTGGGTAGATCACATCCAAATCAACAAAAAGAACAGCAGTTATTTCAGTTGCCTTTTGCTGAAATAAAACTAATTGTCCACCAATCATCAGCAGGTGATGTAGGTCTTCAAGCTTATCACAAACCATTGTTGTACGAGCTTTGCTGTTTTTGGATTGAATATAGACACCTCAAAGATCTTAATTGAAGGGTCTAGTTATTTGTGCTCAAAGCTACTGTTGAATAGCAATTGTCAAAGAACTGCAATAAGTCTAGGTAGAACTGTAGTGTACCAATGGCTCCAGAGTGAGGTCCCTTGTTATTCGAATGTACGTGCTTTGCATCCCGCCAGTACAGAGATGTATGGAAACTTGCGCCATTATGTCTACTCCTGTCATCACAAAGGGCTTAGCTCATGTCTGGACTTCATGTAATAGAACTTTTTCTGGCCATTACATGCTCGGGGACCATTGAATAGAGGCATCAGGTCATGCTAAGCTATGGTGGCTGTGGCTCAAAAGCTTCCTACTGATTGTATTTAGTTTCCAGGGTTTGGTTTGTTACCTGACTCATGTGCAATATCCTCTATCTTTTTCATACTTCACCATTCTCTTACTTTTGTGAGTTGATTCACACTTCTGATGATGTTTCCTTTCCCCAGGGATAGATGTGTCAAACTGGTGACCTTTTTGTGAGCACTGTTGTTCCTTTTTTCCTCTGGAACTGGAGGTTGGAGCTGCAATATGCAGCTCAGTGTTAAATGCACAAGACTCCATTTCAACCAACTCTTTTCCTGTGAAGGAAGAGTTTGCAATGTTGAGCAACTTAGGGTGATCAGAACATGTATTGAACTCATTCACAAAATCTTTTTTCCTTTGTTTGCCATTGGGAACCCAATTTATGAACAAAGGGGCCTTACCCTGACCCACACAAGTGTTGTGTCCTTTTAGTTTAGAGCCATTGTCAAGCATGTGATTCCTGTATGTGTCATGTGTCTTGAGTTCGTTGTCTTGTGGTAGTGTACAATCCACTTCAGATACCCAGTTTTCAGAGTTCTCTAGATCCCAGAGCATGTTCAACTTCATGCTGTCATCTTCTGTTTCAAAGGTAAGCTTACAATGCCTGCTGTGAATGCATTTGACTTAGGAAATGCACAGAGATATCTAGTGATACATTGTAGGCGCCAACAATTGTCTTCTGGTTCTGGTCTTGGACAACTAAATCAATCAGCCATTCTTATTTGATACATGGACAAGGTACGTTCCTGTCATTCTGGACTGAGAGAATTGCATCAACACATGTTGTGTAGCTTACTCACGTGATTCAATTTAGAACTAGAAAGGGAATGTCCATACCTTCATCTTCTTGGGAGGGCTTT
>Ga0209208_10002374_pt1 | contig 26968 bp, 22 predicted proteins | sample S1TSphfallax_3_FD_187694 | JGI IMG/M metagenome (GOLD analysis project Ga0209208, IMG submission 187694) | Host-associated microbial communities from peat moss isolated from Minnesota, USA - S1T2_Fd - Sphagnum fallax MG (SPAdes) (version 2) | ecosystem: Host-associated > Plants > Peat moss >...
CCTTCCACTTGTGTTGCAATAGGGCTATCTGGCATGTCCATATAATAATTAGGTTTTTTTAATCTCTTGTTCATTAGTTGAAGAGCTTTTTTGTTGTTGACTTTTCACCCCATTGTTAATTCTCCTCTTCTTGACATTCTGAATTGGAATGTTATGTTTTCTCCTTACTTAGGTTGTGTTATGTATGCTTTTGCAAAGTTGAATTTTTCATCCATAACCTTTGGATTCAATGCCCAAATCCTTGCAACCTTAAACTTAAATCTCATATATATTTTTTGATAATCATTGGTCTAACTCCCTCCTATCTAGCCACCTAGCCAATGTGACCTTGTCTAATTTGTTATAATTATTTCTCACTAAACCTCATCTCTCTCCTTCTTGAATGCAATTTTGAATGGCTTGAAGGATGAAACATCCAAAGGTTGTAAAACATGTGAAGTATGTGATGGTAAAGTAACCATGTCTAAACCAAACTGATGAGCTTGTTTTATTGCTTTAAAAGTAACATGTGATCCATGCCCATCTAGAACTAGTTAGTGACAATCGATTAGAAACATCCCACCAAGAATTAACTTTCACCCCTAAATGTCTTTTAACACCTCCCACATTTTTCAACTTCTTAAGATGATTATAATTCATTTACATAATGGCCAAACCACATGCCAATAAGTTATTTTGAAATTTCAACCCCAAGACTAACTTTGTAAAATAGGGTTTTCCCTAAATGGGAGGGATTTAGCCCATATGTGGATTTTCCAAATGGTTTAAAACTTCATTGCCTGGAGTCCCTTGACTTCTTTTGGCGACCCAATTGCAAATCTAACATTTAAACTTGTTTCGGAAAGACCCCAAGCCCCTCTTCAACCCTCCATCTAATTTTGCACACCTTTGTACTATGCAACAACTTACTACACCCATGCCAAAATGGGGGTTGCCCCATTGTGGTCTTGGCATGGGCCTTGACTAGGTAAGCCCAATTTTGGTCTCACCCAAAAAAACATGTCACTGACCTTTTGAAAAAACTTAAGAACTCTTTGAACAAAAAATGTCACCCAAGCCTTTTTCTACATTGCCATACATGTGCCTAGTTTGTATTCATTGACATAATTTCGTTGAAGTTTTTCACCTTTCAATGTGTAGAATGTTGGTAGAAATCCTTTCGCAACATTAACTACACAATTCATAGTGAACCATTCCTTAGATTTTGGAATGGTGTTACTAATTACCGTGTTTTACAATTTGTTAACACTTTTGCCTTGCTTGTCTGTCAAACTGAATTCCAATTTCATCACTATTCCATATGTGATTTGCTAGGTTATTTTTTCTGCTATATAATAATTGTAAAATGTTGTAAAATGTTTTGCAAGATTGTTGAGTTAGTCCTTGTGTTCCATATACTTTCAATCCTTCTGCTTGATGAATCGACAAATCTAGATGGCGTCGCTTGAACCAATATCATCAACTATCTGTTGGAACCTCATTCCAAAATGATGTTAGTACAGTCTAAATGATTTTTGCTACTTTTAGTTTCAATTGTTGTATGTTAATTGATAAACATGATTTTTCCATAGCCAAAATCCAAGTAATTATTGCAACATCTTGTACTATTAGTAGTCTTTCTACCCCCATGTTCCTCATTCTTGTTTTACCATTTAGATCTGATTGTAATCACATTATGCCTACTTGTTGCACTTTTGCATCTCTAGTTAGATCTGATTTCAACTTTTTAATGGGTACTTCCTTTTCTTTCACATCTCCAATCATATTTTATTACAATCCTACTATGACTATTTCTTGCATTGGTCTAATGTCATCTACTTTATCTTTCAAGACTTTTGAACTAGAGAGTTAACCTTTCTAGAAAATCTTGGAATGCTTTTAGACTTTGTTTCTTTCTCTAGAGATGACATGTTGAGAAAAGTGATATGGGACAAGGAAAAATTATCAGTTGTATTGCGGTTTGCCCAAATGCTTGTGGATGTGATACAATGTTTTGGAAGGAAAATGGGCACACACAATTGAGGGAGAAACTTACAGAGTATGAGCTTTAGGTGACTCATTAACGTCTCAATTTTTAGTATCATAAGTTTGTGGGAGGAATTTACAAAGCATGAGTTTTAGGTGACTCATTAACGTTTCAATTTTTAGTATCCTAAGTTAGAGCTCCTTGCCATTCATGGTAATTGATGAGTTGAGCTTCTGCTTTAGAACACTACTAAGTTTTTCTTCAAATTTGCGATCAATTGGCTCTTTTTAAGGGGATAACCCATCTGTCCAATACTAAACAAAGTTTCTGTCAATGTTCCATACCTTGTATGAAATTGCCCCCAATACCAAACAGCAGCAAAAATGCCCTGCTTCCTACCTTTCCCTGATTTGATGAACACCCAACCCCCCAATACTACACAAAAAAAACTTTGCAAATGTACATTGCTTCTTTCAAATTGAACTCCCTAGCCCAAATACCGAACAATAACAAACCTCTTGTGCATCAATTCATAACCATTTTTACTCTTGATTGTGTTCACAGAAGCAGACATTACTAAACATTACAAGACATGAGGTGGTGAGAATTATCCATACGCCTCCAGTGAACATAGAATGCAATATTTTTGCCACATTTTCTCCAAGAACATTGAACACATCAATTTCTGACCAGATGCCAATTCCAGTTTCTTGAAAACTCAAACATCAGAATCAAAGAACCACTCATACAACCAGCAGTTTTCATGAAAAGGTAATTATGAAACCATAATTAAAAACTGGAAGGACCATAGTCATACTTTAATGACCTTGGAAGATTACACAGGTCTGCAATCCAGAAGTTGTTTAGGATGCATCACCCTTGGTTTGAAGATCAATTTGCATCATTTGGAAAAATCATTCAAAATTTTTGGAGCAATTGGCTCCACCTTGCAGAATGTACAATTTCACCAACAAAATGCCCGTCAATGTCCTGAAGCTCTCTCTCATCATCAATTCCTGTAACTCTAAATGTGAACTGAATGTATGGTACATTTAATTGGGCCAAAATAAAGCTAAAAGAATCACACATATTTACCCCCTTCTCACTTCAACCAGCTGCAGGTATTGAACTTTCAACTCCATGTCGTATCAATAGCTGCACAAGCTTGTCTCTTGACAAAGGCTGCACATTTGAAACAAAGGCAACAACAATATAAGCATTACATCCACATAAACATATGTCACACTTGTTGTACAGGACTTTGAATTCCCTTCAAAACCCATATGATGCGCATGAAACAAACTTCAAATCTCTAGAACAGTTCACATTCCATTCTCTTACAGATGCTTACCTTAGTTTGAAAATCATTTACTCCAGCTTCAAAGAAAAGTTCTCGATCAGATTGCAATGCATTTCCAGTGAGAGCTATAATAGGTGTCTTCACTCCCATTAATCGTAACTGTCTTGTAGCCTGCAATAGTAAGAAACAACTTTTTATCAATATTACCCCCATCATCAGAAGTTTCCACAACAAACTCAACTCATTTCACACAGAATGTGAAGCAAAAAGTTTTGAGTTCGAGAATGTTCACTCACTTCATGACCATCCATGACTGGCATTTCCTTGTCCATGAGCACAAGATCATATGAATTTCCTTGCACATGCAAATCTACTGCAATTTTTCCATTCTCTGCTTCATCACAAAGTAGGTTGAGATTCTGCAGAACTTTTCGTAGTATGATCTGCAGAAACCATTGTCACAACACAACTGAATGAGTACTAGAAGCCCACTCCGTTGGAAACCCCAAGTGGACAAAAGTGTTTTGACCACAAGAGAGCTACTGTTAGCAAATAACAAAAAACAACAGCCACAAACAGTGAAATCAATGGGATAAGAGACAAGAGAGAAGAATCCTACCCGGTTGATACGTGTGTCTTCCACAAGCAATACTTTCCTTTGTCTGTGTCCACTATCCTTTTGCTTACTTTCAGCTGGCTTGGTGGCAGCTATGTTTTGCACAAAAGTCCCTTCCTGTTCCATGCTCTTCCTCCTTCTAGCTATAGTCTTTTTAGGCACAGAGGAATCATTTCTAGTAGATTCAGAAGCTTCAGAGTTCAACAGCAACATCTCAGTTTTATTGTTGTCATCCCGTGGAACAAGAGGGAATGGAATGGAGAAGAAGAATGTGCTGCCTTCTCCTACTGAGGATTCAACCCCAATATTCCCCCCCACTCGTTCTACATAATGTTTTGCCATGCTTAATCCTAGTCCAGAGACACCACCCTTTTGGACCCAGCCTGATGTCACAAATGAGTAGGGCTCAAAGAGCTTTGCTTGATCCTCAGCTGAGATTCCTGAGTAAAGACCACAATAGCCTTGTCACAAAAACTACAAAGTAACCAATCTAGAACACAGCCCAGACCCAGAATAAAATGTCCTTTCAAAGCCTTTCAGTGGAGATTTAAGATTCCTCTTTGATGTTTTATGACCACACTAATCCAGAAAACTAGTACTACTGTAAAGTTTGGAAAGGAACACAGCGCAGAAAATTGTGTGGAGGATAACCTTTGAGACAAGACTTCTCCAAATCAAACAAGCAACCTTACACAATGAAACAATCAAAACTGTACTTACCAATTCCATTATCTTTAACAGAAATATGAATCCTTGCAACCTTGTCAATACTATGATTGGTCTGTGATGATGTCTTTGCGAGTATGGAAGTGCCAGTGACTCCCAACAAAGGATCCTCCGTTCGAGCAACAGACTCCGAGGATGAAGATGATGCTTCATGTATAAATGGAAGATCCACATGCTTTTTTTCCACAACTTCCTCACAGTGAACTTTGAGGTCAAGTTTACCACCAGCTGGAGTAAATTTCACTGCGTTGCTAAGAAAATTACCTGCAAGATGTACCATTGATTGCATGTCATAAAGGTACCAATAACCAGTTATTCAGAACAAGGAGTATCTTTGGCCACTAGGGGGGTTCACCCAAAAAATTGATATGCAAAAATAGGAAAAAGGTTGAGGTAAAGCCTCACCTAAAGTTTGAACAATCCGTTGTTTGTCACCAAGCACAAAATGTGAAGTCAGAAGCTGGCTCACAGTCTCATCAACATCCATATTGAAAGCAATCTCCTTTTGCTGAAGCAGGTCTTTTAACCCCCATGACAAAAACTTAATCACTGCAAGAATGTCAAACTCATCACTGTGAAGCTCCATCTGGCCCACCTCCAATTCTCCTGCAATTAAAGGGAAAACCAAAAAACAAATCTTAGATCAAATGCCTGCCTTTCACGAAATTGGTAACCAAATAACAACCCATCAAATAGCAAGTAATGCAACCAAACAAAAGAGGTCCATATTTCCACAGCAATAAGTAGGTCTCCATCAGAGACCTAAATATCTTCATAAGTACTGAATACTTCTGCACACTTACGACTTAAGTCAACCTAGATAGAATTGAAAGTTGGACCACTGGTAAGGCTAAAGAGATTTCAGATCTAACAACATATCAGAAAAGAGGAAAAAGAGGAACTCAGCCCTGATGAACAGAGAAAACAAAAACAAAGGTAAGGATTGGTTTGAACAACAGTAAGATCTAAAAGAAAACAAGAGATGCAGTGAAAGATATTTGGTGGTGTTGGTAATAAAGACATATATGTTGTAACACTGAGTCAAGCCAGAGACTATACATGCCCAACATATTCTTATTGGCACAAGCTGGAACATGACCCTCATGACAACAGGAGAAGCTTTGCTGCTCTAAAATTTGATATCCTCATCAACAACAGTATTGGCCCGTAAGAGGACTAACCCATATCAGTGACATCATCAAGAACACTGGTCATAGTTTCTGCACAGTCCAGCATCATCTGCACCAAGTCCATCTTATCGGCAACACTCCCAATAGGACCTTCTCCATCTCCAGATGCCTGCATGTGACCTAGTCCCAGCACGATTGCATTGAATGGCACTGCAGAAGATCACAGACACAACAAAAACAGTCAACTCTTCTGCTACATATCTCTGGATAAGGGTGCAACCACAAACTGTGTGCTTTTGAGCTCTCCTTTTTAGTTATTACATTCATACTTTGTTCCATACAATGCCTGAGAGTGCAGAAGGAATGTGATACTATTATCTGATCCTGGCTTGCTGCAAAAAGCATGAAACCCAACTCACACAAATAAGCTACGATTTCAGATCATCCCTCTTCACGGTTTTAACCCTTGGGTTTTGCTGAAGATGCAACAAACAAGGGTGGGTGAGGAGGAGGGTACTACTAGCCTCTAATATTATGGAAGACATAAGCCATGAACTGCTGCTTGGCTTGTTGTGCCCGCTGCACTTTCTCATCAGCTTGCTCAATCCTCATCCTACTGTCCTCAACCTCTTCACAGTGAGAACAGGTATCTGCATCATGAAATCGACTCCACATGCCATCTCCATGCAAAAAGTTCCTCCACGCCCTAGTCGTGATGATGGCACATACTACTGCAATCAAGACGGCCAGGAAAGGGAAAAACAAAACCCTTGCCAACATGTTGGAGTAATAGAAAAAGCTGACAGAACCAAGGTCTTCTTCTTCTTGGAGAGCAGCAAAGGAGCTCTCATGCTGCAGCGGAACTTCCTGCTGGTCGTGGAGGGGGCCGCCGTCATGCCTGGACGACATAAAGAACTGCATGTAGATGTAAACTGTGAAGATCCCGGCCACAGTGGTGAGCACAGTGAAAGCGGCTTGCAGAAACAGATCCATCTTCGAGTGTCTATCAACCTCTGCACCGAAGTCCATATTACAGGAGACAGCACCACCACCACCACTAGTGTCATCCTTGGCAACGGTAAGGGTTTCTGTGAGGCGCGTTGTTGTGAAGGAAAAGCTCCTTGGCAGGGGCGGTGGCGAGGTGCTTTGTTGCTGCCGGCCCTTGCGCTTGCCTACATACTCGTTTATCAAGTATTCTTTTCCTACGGGAAAGCTAAGAGTGCGCCGGTTCTGCAACGAGTAGTTCTTGTACACGAAGCCGTCAATATGTCTTGCCTTCTTGGCACCAGGGGAGAGCGGTACCTGATGGGAGACTTCAGTAAAGATCTTGAGCGCCGCATCGGATCTTGTTCCGCAACTCGTCTGCTTCTTATTGTCATCGGTAGTGATGGCAGGGAATCCAGAGACAACATCCAACGCAGTCTTCTGGTTGTTCTTATTCTGAGGTAAACCTAGGTGCAACTCCTCCCGAAGCTCGCTTACCGTTCTCAATAAGCTACTGCTGTTGGTCCGTATGTCATGTTCGTATACTGCGCTGTGATGTCTGATCAGGCGAAATCCTCCTCCGCCTGCATTCTTCTCGCCAATCATGGACATCGGATTTCTGCCAGTTTCAAATCCTCCTGTTCCTGCCCCTCCTAGTAGAACCAAAGGGGCCTTTCCCTCATGAATCTTGTACACCGCCTGCTGCTGCTGCTGCTGTTGTTGTTGCGAGCACGGCCGAGACCGTGGCGACGTTCTTACTCGTCCCCCTCCTTGCCTAACTCTCATACTAACGAAAAACAGACTACAAAAGTCCTCTTTCGAAAATAGCACAAATCTGGCTTAAACTTTGCCTTCTGGTTCCGATTTCACGTCCTCACCGCCTCACTTAATTGCTTTCTTTCTTCTTTCTTCTTCAAGAAATGATTCTCCACTCTTCCAGGTGTACTACACCTTCCAAGATCCACGAGTAGAGGAGTATATACAAGAGTTGAAACCTGCGGGGCCAGACAGGCAGATCCACAAGTCCGCGCAGTGAAAAAAAAGAAACAATAGAAAGATCGTCAAAGAGAAACAGAGACTCTCTCTCTCTCTCACAGAGTTGCTGAGAGCTTGAGATCTAGCAAAACTTTCACAACTGAGAACGGCAAAAAAACGCCGCAAAAAGAATGGGATGTGTAAGAGGACAATCAATGAAGTCTAAAAAAACAAACAAAAAAGAGGATCGTGATATGTACAAACAAAAGGGAGGAAAGGAAATTCTTTGACTAGAGAAACAAACAGAAACCAAAAGAATGGGGCAAATGAAACAATAGAGCTGAGTGTGAAGCTCTTTCTTTCTTTTAGGGTGGCGCGCGACTGCGACGCCAGAACCCTAATTTTTTCCTTTCTCCGCAAACGAGGCAAAGTGAGAGAGACTCTTCTTTTCACGCGGGAAGAGAAACACGTGGCGTGTTCAGACGATAGGCGCATGGACAGTCCAGATGCCATGTCCAAAGGCCATGATTCATATGCCATTGCCGACCCGGTCTAATCTCGGGTGACCCGTTACTTTCATGTGCTCTTTTTCTTAGCGGTTTGGGCTGCCTCTTTTTTTTGGCCCACTCTAATTTCAAAACCGAGTAAGCGGGCATTGCTCCGGGGCAAAATGGTGCAATCTTATTGGCTATCTAAGAAAAAATAAAATTACATCCAAATAGGGCGCAATTTCCAACCGCTGCTACAATTTTAAATTAGGTATGTACCTACGTATTTCTTGAGTCCTAAAAATAATCCAATAAAATCCGACCGCGATGAATCTGATACGCTCAAAATCCGACCGCTGATCGGATACTTAAATCCGGATCCGGCCTCGCATCAGACCTTATCGGAGCGGGTTGTATATAAGATTAGTGAATTAACTAAAGCGCTTTTTAATCGCTTTTTAGATTCCGGCTTCCGCCCATTGGTCGCTCTTTCTTATCCTACATCAAAAAGGACACCGCGCTTTGTACAGTCAGCCCTGGGTGAACAAGTAGGCTCTTTTTTCTAGCTGTTACTTTTTTCCAGGTGCCTTTATATATTTTATTTTGTTTTATTTTATTTTTTAAAAAATCTCCTTGCCTACGTACCTATAGGTTTTGTTTGTTCCCAGCGGGTAAACTCCCTCCGACCGACGGAGCAAGCAAAGTATTATTAACTATCTCATTTCAAAAGTCTAACTACTTCACAAGAGATGATTGCCTCTAATGACCCTTTCAAGTGCACAAGTTAACATGAATACCATAGTCTAGGGCTAGTTTCCTTATTGACAAAAATGAATAAATGTTTTTTTTCAAAAAAAAAATTATTCTTTTTTAATTTTAAAATTACTAAATTTTCCATGCTTTACTATCATATTCTCATATGGATAATGAAATTATTTTAGAGTTTAGAGTATGATAATTATGATGATTTTTTAAACTTGTCAACTCCATATTTTCACAAAAAAATCATTCCACTATTTTGAAGGTTATTTAATGATGAAAGTGAGCTTAGGGTAAGGTGGTCGAGAAAATTCATGCACCTCCACTATCATGAATAGTTAGTCCATTGTTAATGAAATGGAGGCCAAATGTGGGTTCTAATTTGCAACCGATTCTCAATATTCTCAAGAGGGATGGTTAATTATCGTTTTAACACCCCTTTTAGGGTGACATGAAACATAATGTCCTTTTTCATTTAGGAGAGAAACTATGCCTAAACATTTTTTTTTCAGGGAGACATTAAGGTAATGCAATTTTTTCCTTTGGTTTTAACATCATGGTATTGCTATGGTGTTAGAGCATGCCCAATGCAACTAGTAAATTGATTTTTTGAGTATATTTTATATGAAAATTTTATAGTAAAATGGTGTAAAAGTGAAGTGGACCTCTCTATATATGCCGACTTAAGGAAATGACTATCCTTGATTGGTTGATTGGCCCCAATGGTATTATTTAAGTAGTCTATACTTTAATTCAATCCACTTTTGCAAGTTCATGGATGAGAATGCAAGAGGAATTACCATTGACCCCTGGATGTGCTAAATATTGATAAAGGCTGAAATGGAAGCTACCATAGCACTTGAGAGATACAAGCACAATTTCTTGGGCAAAAATCGTTTCTTTACGTTTCACGAAGCTTAGTTGTGTTCATGAATTATAATAAGTTGGGAGTAAGAGCACCATGCAAAAGGACAAAAACAAGCATCTCATGAGTCATGGCCCCTATCAAAACGTGGGAACCAAACTAACTCTGCACGGTTCCGTAGTCCCACAATGGCGGTCACGTAGAGCCAATGAAGGCATTGAGGAGTTCACCTCACTATTGTCGGACCCATTGATTTTGACTATCCTCAATGGCCGTCACTTAAAGGCAACAAATGCATTGAGGAGTTCATCGACCATTGTCCAACCTACCAATTTTGACTATCTATTTGAGGCTCTCCCCAAGGGGTGGTGACCGACTTGCCTAAACAAGCATCTACACTGGTACCACGGAAAAAGCCCCAAATTGCTTTCAGTTGCTTTTTTAAACATCATAAATAATCAATATTGTTGTGATCATAGTTACACATAGCAACTCACAGAGCAACCTAATCAAATTGTCATCACAGCAGCCCTTAATGGAAAGTTGTTGATATAAGGCCTTGTTTCTAGTTGCTGCATGAACTGGTGCTTCCAGTAGGTATTTTTTGGGTGAAAATTTGTCAATAGGTCAGCCTCTGAAAAAAGGAATATTCTGTCTCAAATTCCCTTTTCCCAAAATAAATCACCTAAAAGGGACAGAAAACTGGTTTGGGGGTGGGGGAGCATGTCATCACATGTATGTGTAAGGTAAGCATAGTCATATCCAAATGCATCTTTATAACCAAACACCCATTCTGTAAGAGAACCAACCTTTGAAACTATGCCCATGTCTTGCTTATCATTCAAAATGCGACATGTGGTCGAGCGCACGGTCTAACACTATAATGTTTGGAGTAATGGGAAAATCCAACTAGAATTAAGGGTTTGATGTTTGGTTATAGGTGTGGGTGGGGTGTAGGGAAAAAAAAGGTTGTACCACAATGGCATGTGTTACGCTTGGTGATGGGGTATAAATTGTCACATTTTATCACACAAAATTGAAGGGTATCACATGGGAATTCAGAATTTGATGGTCACTTTAATAAACATTCTTTGATCAAATATAATGGCAATGTTTGGTTATAGGATGTTTTAAGTTCAAATTTGAAAACTCTTGAACCATTTCACCAAGAGAACATTTGGTTATACATCATATAAACTTCCTGAGGCAAAATTTCAATATGATTATAATGAATCATTAGATTTATGTTATTTATTAAGTTTTTAATATTATTATTGTGTATTTTTCATTTTATTATTCTATTGTTAGTAAAATGTTTGTTGAAAATATATAAACATAATGAACCATGGTTTTGACTTATTAATTCCATGATTATGATGATGAATACAATAATGGTTTGTCATTTTATCACAATTTTTATGACACAAATGTAAAATTTTACCATTCAAAAAGACTTAAAATTTATATCATTTTAAAAAATAATTATGTTTATGTTGAAACTATGATAATGCAATATATTTTTAACATTATGAAATAATTAAAGAATGACATTTGATCCAAATTACATTATATACAAGTTTTCATTTTTTTACATAAATATTTTTTCTTAGGAAGTTTGTGATGTAAAAAATTTGTTGCCTAATTTTTTAATATATATTTGACAAAAATGAGTGACAATTATTTGATTATAAGGGTTTTTAAGTACATTTTTTAAAAATTAATGGGGACAAGGGCAAAGGAAGCATTCAATTATGGGGTTCGTTTGGACCAATTTGATGAAAAAAAGTTCATACACGTAAGAAATTGCACTTTTTAGGTTTATGGTTGAAAAGAAATCTTTAACACAACACACATTTAAGAAGGCATGGAATAGTGAATTAATGTGTAAAAATTTGACCAATTTCAAATAATTAACCCTAAACATAATATGATCTTTCGATTCTTATTAAAGGTAAAAATCTTTTAGACTAACTAACCTATTGGGCATCTTAGTAATTAGTTAATTATAAATGGAAGATATTATTTATGGTCTGTTAGTGTACTCGGAAATGAAATGATGTGCTCCCAAGTCCCGAGTTAGGCCCAAGGTGGGCCTTGGTTTCTAACACAGCGGAATTGTGTGGACTTGAAAGCACGTTCCCAGCTCTTAGCACTAAAAGGGATAGAGGGGCGTGCCGAAGCTCTGGGATAGGACTAGAAAGAGGGACAAACTTTAGTTACTCACTCGAACTTACATCAAACCAACCAACAAGTTAATTAGTTCGCATTTTGGAGCACCCTTAGTGCTAAGACAAGCCACGGACAACTCTGGACTCATAAACTCACCACGGCCCGGACTCAGGGGAAGCCACCACCTTCCCCCATATAGTATTTTTTACATTACTCCATGGCACCCACATTTGAATGGTTTTTTGTCTCATGACTCCCAAGGAAGAGTCCTGGAACTGTCCCGGTTTGGACTTCCGGGACTTTGTGAATTCATAATTTTTTGCTCAGACCTTTGATTAGGATGAGGTTTGAAGCAAACTTGTAGTTCTCATTAAGAGCTTTCCAACCGTGTGTCACATTCCATTTGCACACACCAGGGTCAAATTGATTTCTGACTTTTAGTGGTCGAGAGTCAAACTGGCAGTTTGACTCCCAACCCTTCTTTTTGCCATAATGTGTGCTACATATGTCCAAATGGCTATGTGAGGTCATTTTCGACATCTACACTTCAATAGCTTTCCAATGACATGAAGAACACCTCAAGGCAAGGTGTTTTGACCCTTGCAATCGAACTTTGAAGTTTCGGGGTCCCAAAGGACTCCCAAGTCCCCATTTCAAGAGTGTGAGTGTCATCTTCACACTCTTCCAAAAGTGGGGTTGCAACATGAAACTACTTGGATTAGTTACTTTCCTATGGATGAAGGATTGAATTTTGGTTCATCCAATCAATTAAGAGATTTTTGGGGAAAGATAAAAATAAAATTCTATTTTTCTAGGGGAAAAGGAGGAGCATATGTGGATGAATTAGAAGGAGAACTTGGGAGGAAAATGAGTATCATTTTTAAGGTAGCATGGTGGGAAGAGATATGGAGGTGTTGGGAGAATTGATAAGAGTACCATGTTGTATTTCAATGTATAAGGAATATCTGGAATGAAGGTTGTGGACATTGAATATGTATTATTATTATTATTATTATTATTTGATTTCTTGGATGCATGAATGTAAGTTGAATGTTCTATAGAATATTCATCACAAATTTACAAGCTTCATGGGTTTGTTCCAAATTCGTGCGAAATATATTATTTCATAAGTTCGTATTGGTTAAACACAAATGTCATGTATTATTTAAACACAAAAGTCATGTGTACAATTTTCATGTGTAAACAACACGAATAGACATACAACATCTATGTTTAAACAATATGAATAGGCATATGACATTCGTGTCTAATCAATGCACACAATATTAATGTTTAAACAATACAAGTAGATAAATGACATCCATGTTTATTCCAAACAAACATATGAAAAACATATTTCACACGACTATTATTGCCAAATTGTAACCCATTAAGTTTGTGATGTTGTAATTTTTTTCAAGTTTATGTAATTTTTTTCTTATTTTTATTTTAAATGACCTTTTGGAGTTTTAGAATATGAGGATATATGTAATAGAAAATAACCTCTTGAAGGAAAAACATATAAGAGGGAAGGTAGAATTAAGGAGTTGTTATTCTACAATTCAAAAATGTTTTTAAAAAAAATCCTACCTTCCAATCACTACCTTTTAGTCTCTCAACCTATTTGGAAACTCTTTGTTGTAAGTCTTATGTTAGAAAGTAGGATTGCTTTTAAACAATAGCCTTTCCTTCACCTTTGGCAATGTTTTGTGTTTTTATTTTGTTTGTTTTACCCCACTAGCCTCCTTGGTAGCCGAGTCTACGTTATGTAATCTCTCATATCAGCAAGTAAATGACGAATCTAAAAATGCACACTTTGATTATGTTTTACACATTTGTAAACTTTGCATTTCGTTCCAAAACAACAAGAACCCATAACAAGCATTGAGGGGAGAGGGGGGGCGTAAAGGGTAGGGAGAGGATCAAATGCATATGCCAATCACACCAACATCATCAAGAGAAGAGAGGATGAGCATCATGATCACTTGTTGACTAAAAAGAAAACAATCAACACACAAAATGCATTGGCAACACCATGGGAGGAGTTTTGAAAAATCATGACCAAAGGATGACCATTGAGATTACCTTTGGAAAGAAAGAAAACAATGCATGAATTTTTTCCTTTGAGCAAACCAAGGGAATAAGATCTGAGTGGACCAGGCCCATGGCCCATGTGCATGTGAGGGATTAGGGTTCATGGGATCCTTAACTCATAACTGTCAATCTTATAACCTTATTCCTTAACAAAACTCTTGGCCACACACACATGAATGAATGTTCAATACAATGAAGTTTGTTCATGTCTTGTTCAATTATTTTTGGTGATGGGGTAGGTGGGAGACCAATCAACAATGTTTCATTGTTTGGTTATTATTGACAATGTGTTTTAGAACTTTTTTTTTTTTGATTTTTTGATTCCCCAACTTTTGGGGACCACAACTCCTTAATTTGTGTACCATTTTTTTGCAGTTTAAAGTGCATTAGATATGCCCAACATAGAGCTTCAACTTCTTTTTGGACACCGTTATAAAAAGAAGCTCATTCGACTAGGTAATTCGTTGACCTCTGAATACTTAAGTGTACATACACTTAAATCAAATTATTGATTTAACATCAAATATGCTCAAGCCCCTTGGCATTTCCGTAGAGAGGAAAGCACCAAGGTGGGGCACTCAAGCTCAGGGCACTAACCTCATGCCAGGGCTGAAAATGAGGAATGCCCACCCCCCTCCCCCGCCTCCCCCCTCGCCTTTAGGGTTTTTCTTTGCATGAAGCTGTGGGCTTGATTTCTTTATTTTTCAATGCTTCTTGTTGTATCCAACCAATGGCACAATCCATTATCCACATTGAAAACAGCACAATGCATTTTCTTAATAATATAATGCCATCACAGTAAATTTTTATATTTAATTTTTAAAAAATTATTTTAAAAAAAAACTACGGTGGTTTTTACATTGTGTAAATCCCTTGAGGGTGGGGTTTATGGGAATCAGGCTCATGCTCAGCTCCACCTCATGGGCCCCTTGTATGACCGATTTCTGTGAAGTCTGCCCCTAAAGGCTTTACCCTGCACATAAAACTCGAGTCCAATAGGATTCAACATGTGTTCTATTTTGAAGAGACAACCAAACTCATAAAAATCTTGTGACCTTTTTTTAAATTCCAAGTTGTGTGTTGGAAACTTGTTGGAAATCTGTTGGCTACAAGTTAGTAAGTCAGCTCTGTGTTTTCATAGTTCCTTTGAGCCATTTGAACTTTGGAGCTAACATTCCACCCCCATTCATCAGCAATTGCTGAATAACTTTCCACAACCCCACTAAGTATATTGGATTCTAGAGGTATCCCAAGAGTAGGGATTTGATACCTTCTTTCATCAATATACTTAGAAGAAACCCTGACAAGTTCCATTAAAACAAAGCACCCAGCAAAGGGGGAGAGGAAGAACAAAGAGAGGAGAGGACCCAAGTCTGAGTCACAAGACCAAAACCCAAACAAGGTCGTAAAGGAACAAAATTATGTTCCAGAGACCCCACCAGTTGCAAGAAGCATATAAAAAATAGAAAAAAGAAGCGAAACCTAAAAGAGAGTAAAGCTTAGACGAGCCCTCACCTGCAGACCTTGTGCACATTATGTTGACTCCCACCACAAAGTCCCTCCTAAGAGTTTTGAAGACCTAATATATTTTCACTGCTCCTACTTGTGGTGGGAGTCAACTCCTATAATTACTCTCCAACCTTGCGCATCAAATGCTGAGTTTCATCATTTCATACTCAGATTTAATAAAATTTCCTTACTTTGCGGATACCTTTGAAAGAGGGGGGGGGGTGAAAGGAGGCCCAAAGAGAGGTGTGGACTTTATGGGGATATAACTCTATCATCATCTCATGATATTTTCTCTAGATATTAGAGCTAGAAGAAGGGTTTGAAAAATCCTTCTTCAAGGATAGATATTAAGGAAGGGATTTACTTTTCCAACTGTCAACAAATATATGATACCTTCAAACAAGGGAGAAGGAGGAAAAAAAGGGGCAGGATTTTTAATGAGTTTTTCCAACAGCTGTATTCTTTTTGGGCTAGTGATCTTGTTACATTTGTAAAGCTGCAACACATGAGATACTTATCAGCCTTTGGATTCCTCATTTGCCAGTTATTATTTTTGTGCAGTTTATTATCTGCCTCTTTAGGAGAAATTGGCATACAAAGTCTTCTTCACCCCCCTCGCCCCTCCCCACCCCAATCTTTTGATTTTTACCATAGTACCTAGCCTGGTTAGGCAAGTAATTATTATTAATTTTTGAATTGCCAAAATTTCTGAAAAATAGGTGCCTGTCATACTAAAAATCTGAATGAAGCTCTCAAGCACAATAGCTTCATATTTAGTATAATGTTGAATTGTAAATTATTAATATTTTATTACCGAACATAACTGACAAAAAATTAATTAATTGTTAGGCACCAATAAATATGATAAGGGGGGTCAAATTTTGAAGATTGTCCACTACTAAATTAATTCCACAATCTGATGATGAGAAATTTCCATTTCACAACCAAAGCTCATTTCGATTTTTTTGAAACCAAAAGATTCAACTTAATGGGTTTTTTAGTGAAATATTCCTAGGGAGGATTGTCATTTTTTTTACATCTTTGTATGGATGATCACCACTTAGGCTACATTTTTTTAAAAATTCCTTAAGAAACATTGGGGGTTACCTAGTCCTATACTCTTATTTTCCCCAAGGGTTGAAACTGAGTTAGTGCTATATTCTGATGTTCCCCTAGTTCCCAATGAGTTCTGCTAAGGACCCCTCATTTTCCAATGATGTTTTCCAAAAGGGTGAAAAGGGTTAGGCCTCTATTTTGATGTTCTTGTTACTTCCCAATGAGTTGCCCAAAGAACCCCAAATTTTCTAAAAAACAATTTGTGCAAAAGGGTGAAAAGAGTAAGTCCTCTCTTGCCATTTTTGTAAATTTTTCGCCAGAAATGCAGGCCTATTGTAAAGAAGTTGCCAGATTTAGACACTAGGTTACAGTAGGTCGCCAAACTACAGCAGGATTCTGAATTTTTTGTACTTCCCTTTCTGACTTTTAGCCAAAATTGGCTAATGAAATGGAACTACCCAGGCCTACTCCGTAAGGTAACCAATTTTCCCCACCATGGATTCACATTGCAAGCTTGTTCCATATTGTCTAGATTCACATGACAACAATTGAAACTGATGGCACCAAAAGTGGAACCAGCAGATGGCAGCCTATCCCACCTAGGATGCTGAAATGGGTCAGATCTGACTCAGCACCATGGAATGGTACCACCTAGGCACACGTCAAAGCCTCATAAAGCCCAGTTCCCTAGCTAACCATGGCGGTTAGCTCTAACCATGGTGGTTAGTTCGGTTGCTTTTTTTTTTTTACTAACTACCAACTAGGTAGGTAAGTAAAAACAGCCCTTACCTACTATCTATTACATACCTACTCACCTACTAGTCACCTATAGAATGGGTTACCATGGTGAAACCAGATATTAACTCAGTTGAGGTTCATCCACAACCGAGTCAGAAGTCATAGGGTTTAGCATGGAATGCAAAATAAGTCAAAGGTGTGGAAGAATGAAACATTGCTATGAGGTGCATAAAAATATTATTATCTCCTGAAGAAAAGAGTTCTACTTCAAAACTTGGTGAAGTAGTAGTAGTAGGCATCCGAAATTTTTCTTTTAAAAAAAAATCTTGTTAGTATGCACTTAGGCAAAGAGTCAAGAGTCATAACACGGCAGTCAAGAAGGTTCAGGAGACCATGGCAACGAGTGCCAGAATGCACTTTGAACTTTTAGGGTTTTATAAGAGTGTACGTGTTCCCTTGTCTTCGCTTTCAAACAAAATATCCTCTCCAACACTCAACATCAATATGTAAGTAAAGATATTCTAGGGGAGAGGAGCTATGGTTGTCTTTTGTTTTGTGGTGTCATCAAATTTTCATTTTGGCAGCAACACGTATGAAGCTCCACTCTAGGTCTCCTTTTGAAACATGTGTGTCACAAGTCTCCTCATCACTACGTACCCATTAAAAGTTGTTGGCTTTTCTGACTTCATTTTTCCTCATGTGGCCAATTTGGACCTCCTACTAACGGCTTTAGCTAATAGGGTTTTCTGTAAACTCACCTTATCTTTGGGCCTCCTTTCACCCCCCCTATCCCCTCTTTTGATGAGGTTCGCAAAGTAAGGAAATTCTATTAAATCTGGGTATGAAATGCTAAGTTTCAGCATTTAATGCACAAGGTTCGAGAACAATTATGAGAATTGTACAGGTAGGAACAGTGAAAATATATGTAGCAGCAGTGGAGGCGCTCAAGAAAAAGGAAAGAGAGGATGAAACTCAGGGAGGGTTCTGGTGCTGTGTTTTCTTGACTTTACGGAAAACTCGTATATACCTGGAGTTTCCCATCTCAGTTATGAGAACTTAGCAGCCATTGAACTACTACTTGCGTATCCCAACACCTACTAGTCTCATTTGCTAGTTGGAATTTGGTACAAAACTTCTTGTAGTAGTCTCTTTGGAGACTCTTGGGAGACATGTGATTAAAAAAAACACCTCTTTGTGGAATTTGTGTTGGTGGAGGAATTATTCCCAACACACCAACCCTTACTTGACTTATGGTGCATTCACACTTGATGTTAAGTCTGTGTTAAATGAAAATCTAGGTGATGGCATCATCCTAGGTGGCACTCAATGTTAAATGAGTGATAACTTAATGTTAAGTGAATGTTAGCTTAAGATAAAAAATTTCATGGTAAATAGATTTGAGTCCTAAATAACTAGCATGGTGTTAGGGGACTCAACATTAAAGTCCTTAACACAAAGTGTGAATGCACCTTAGTAGCGTAACCACCCAATGGCCCCATCCCTCTCCTACATGAGGTTTAGTGCTTAGTAGAGCCTGAGGCTGCAGGCTTTACTGGAATAAGGGTCTATGAGAGGGGGGAGCTGAGCATGGACCCAATTGTGGTAAGGCCCATGGCCAAGGGCTTTATCTTGGCTAAAGATCTTGTCGATTTTTACTTATTTTTAATTTCATTTTCTCATGATACCAAGCAGGTATCACAGGAAAAAATAAAAATAAAAACAGGTTTTCCATAAAACATAATGCAAGAGTGGGCAACATGGTTTTTTTGAAATGCCCACCTTTTATCCTTTAGATTGCACCAACGTAAAATCACCTAAACTTGTCATAACACACATAATGAATTAATTAAACTTCAATTTTCTCTTACACTCATTTTCCCCTCAATATGCTTCTTAAGAGGATCATCATTTATTCAATTCATCTAAAATGTTCTTTTATCCTTGTCCTTTATTAACAATTGGACTTGCAATGTTCAATATTATTGACAATAGCAAAAGAAGTGTGCTAATGATGTGTTTTGTTTCGTTACTAGAACACCTAACATCTATATGCCATGGTTATTGCAACTAGCAATGTGCTCATAAAATTGTAATTAGTTGTCAAGGGTGTATAATTGTGAGAAAAGTCCATGCGAGAAATTAGAGGAACCAACAACATGTGGTTCTTTGAATGCTTGATGAAAAGGTTGATGATTTCATGATAGTTGCCTACATATGATTTTTGCTCGGTGTTTTATTGATATTTCGCTTGGTTTAGAATAGTAATTTATTTTCTGTGAAATTTTGTCAATTTTATGAAAAAATAATTGGGAAAATTTTTAATTTTTTTTAAAGGTGTAAATTCAACTAATTTTTCAGAAAAAACTTTGCAAATTTTCAATGTCAAAAATTTGAAAATGAAAAATGGTCAAAATCAGGGGTTTTTTTATAGTAAAATTTCACCAAACAAAAGAATGAGCTGAATTGTATAAAAGATTTTTTGGAAAAAATCCCCCAAAATCACCATATTTCAAGGAAAAAAAAAAGGTGAATCACGACATTTAGACCATATGTTCTAGCATGTCATCAAAATATGGCACGGTTCCAAAAAAATTTACTTTTCTCTCTATCTTTTGAATCACCACATTTAGACCATAGGTTCTAGCATGTCACAAAAATATGGTGAGTTCCCCAAAAGAAAATTGCTTTTCTATTCACCTATAACCAAATTGTGAATCACCACATTTAGACCATAGGTTCTTGCATGTCACAAAAATAAGGTGGGGTTCCAAAAAAAAATTTACTTTTCTATCTAACTTGTAGGCAAATTTGGCAAAGTCCTCTTTTGGATGATCACTAGTCCACCTACCTCACAAAATTGAAAACGAAAACCCTAGTCAAAAGGTAAGAAGAGAAACGAGTTGAGTCTTCTTGCTATTGCCAATTTGTGATAGAAATGAAGTACATTGGTTAATGTATGACTTGGGCCTCCATCCAATGCTAGGACTTGTTAAGTCACCTCGACTTAACAACTCCTAGCAATGGATGGAGGTCCAAGTCATAAATTAAAAATAGGTCACTATCATACATGTTGACGTCCCAAGCTTTCTTGAAGCAAACATTTTTTTAAAAACGCAAACATGTAAGAAATCATCAACTTGGTGCAAACAATGAAAAATTCTACAAAAACACAAAGTGCTCTTTTGGGTGCCAATTGTAGTAACTCTTTTCCCTTTTTTGTTATGTTTCTTAACCAAGAGGTTTGATTTGGCCAAAAAGTTTGCCTATCTTAGATGAAAGCTGGTGACGTCTACTAAGTTGTCAACCATTTTTGGCCGGTTATTCCTTTTTGAGAGAACCTTTGATTCTAGTTTTGATGGTTAAATGTTTTCAACAAGTTCTTTAGGTGCAGGTTTTTATCCTAGTTTTTCAAATTCAAGAACCTGTGAGCTCAACTCATAAACCAAGTCCAAGTACACATTACACACTCCTCACGACTAGACATTGTCAACCTCATCTTTGTAGATGACAATGTCAACATGCCAAGAAGATGAAAATGTGAATGAAAAGATTGCCATATGAGAACTCACATGCCAAGCAATGAATCCAAAGAGATTGCGTTAGATGTTCTAGTATGTTAACCATTGTGAATGCATATTAAAGATTGGAAGCCTGTTGGATTGATGGGTTGACTACGCACAAAATGAAGAAAATATGGAGAGATGAGGTTCATATGTGAGACAAACTTTGTAGTTTCATCTATTCCTACATTAAAAAAATGTGATGTTCTACCATAATTTAACATCAGTGCAGTGCATGCCATTGCCGCATGCAATTGCCATGACCTACTACTGCTGTGCAAAACACCACATTCTGTTTTGTTGTAGAGAAACAACAAAAGAAAAATCTTATGCAATTCTTGATGATTTCCAATCAACCCACAGATGCACCCCTACATCCCTAATCTTCTCACATTATGCATTAATGAACTAAACCCTTTCTACTTTACTTATTTGGATTAAATAACAACAGAAGATTTCAAGAGTAGGAAATAGTGGATTTAATACAATAACATAAAAGGTTTGAAGAGTCAAAACACCCACTTCCAGCTCCAGAAATGAATATGAAACCCGAAGAGTTCTGACTTAGGAGGCATGGAAATGATATATCCTTTCAGGACAGATCTGCCCAATTATTTTCCGAGCATCCAACTCAGCCCTTGAGGACAGGTATGATCACAATCCAACCATTAAGGTCTGGGGTGGCAGATTATGTCATTTTCTTCACAACATTATATTACATAATCTTCAGGTGATGATCATACACATAATAGGTAGTAACCATAATCTATCTTGAACATGAATTGATTTTTGAGTAGTTGAATCCACCATCCCAGACCTTAACACCATGGAATGGTCTAACCCTTGCCAATTATGTTGGGTGCATCATCTAGTTTGCACTAACAAGCTTGCCTCACCTGGCACCTTACCCAACATATTGAGCAGGGTTTGAACATTCCACAGTACATAACCATCAATTATCAATCATCAATAAAGGGTTGTTGCTAGAATCAACTGTTGACCTCCCATATGAACTTCTATACTCTTCTATTGGCTGGCTCATAAGCATGAGCTAAGGCAGACAACAAGCTTCATAGAAGAGCCAAACAAGGTTTGCTGTGCCATGTCACATACACATGTACAAAAAATTAGATGGAAACCTATGAGATTGAGTGGAACCACACCTGATGAGAGTTTGCACCTGCATCACATTTTGCTTAGAACTGCCACACCAAGAGCAATTGCAAGGAAGGTAGCAATTGCAATGCCAAAGATGCCTATAAGAACAGCGGGCACAACAAGAGTCCTCCAACCCTTGGCTGTACACATGCCTGCAGCTGTGGTGGGGCCTCCTACATTTGCATTTGAGGCAAGCAAGAGCTCCCTCATGTCAAACTTCAATAGCTTTCCAACCCCCAGTATAAATCCCAGATGAACTGCAATCTGAATTAGACTGAAGAGAAACAGAGCAGGTGCTGTCGTTATTACACTGTCGATGCTGCCATTTGCACCCACTGTAGTAAAAAAGATCTGGTGGGCAAGTCAGAAGTAACCAATGTTATATGCATCCAGGGTATAAATAGCCTCAAATCAGCTCTGTGTCATTCAAGTTTATCCCAGGAACTGTGAAAGAGAAAAGCAATCATAGAAGTGGTGCATTTGTGGATTACTAAAAAGGATAGCACATTAAAATTACCTGCATCAGTATAACAGCCAAGCCCTCTCCAGAAGGGGCTAGGGCACCAACCCAATTTGGAAAGAGAGTGGCCAGGAACACAACTATTGCAGTGACACATGGAATGGTTCCCCCTTTGAGACCATTGGCTTTTGCCAAAGCTGCCCCTGCTGCACATATTGCTGCTGACAGTGCAAGGGCCATAATCCCATCCAGTACTTTAATTGTACCCCTACTACTTCCATCTGTCGATTCCACACTCCCTGTTTGAAACAATAACAATTTAGTGGAAGACCAAACCTAAAGTGGGTAAGTCCCTGTTATCATCATTCTGTGCTCATATGCATTCCAGCAAAAAAAGAGGTCCTCACTTTTGAGCTGAGTGAAATCAGAAAGACATAGCTCATGAACTACACTGAGAATTGAAACAAAACAAACAACAGAACAGGAGATGGACTTAGCAAATTATATTTAAGTTGTTCACCTGAGGTCAAAGTTGATGGAGGGTCAGGTGGAATGCCAGATGCCAAGGCAAACAGGGTGGTGAAATAGACAGCACAAATCAGATTATCTGCTGCAAGGCCTGCTGCTACAATGGAAGGAGAAGCCCCTAAAGCCTCTGTCACAGCTACATAGTTCACCGCTGCATAACCCACCAGTCCACCTGAGAAAGTAAGGCCTGCCTACTCCTGTGCAACTAGCATAAAATAGTGTTTAGAAATTTTCTCTCCATTAGCTCCACACAAGTCCTTGTCCATCATGCACAAACTTCACAATTTTCCAGGAGAAGAAGCCAAATCCCCCACAAAAATTCCCAAAAAATAAAAAAGGAGAGAAGAGAGAACTGACCTCCTCCAATATGACGGCTCAACAGAGCAGATGCAATTTTCCAGCCATCAGGACCCAATGACCTCAAAGGTACCAACACCATTGCAACAAGAGTACCCAATACAGTTGCCACTGCAGCCCCATTACATTATACCAGCAAAAGAATCCCCAGTTACAACAAAAGAGCAACATGTGCACACTCTCAACCCCACAGCAAATGTGTGTGTCAGATCCTACATCTACATTGTAGAGTGAGTTGCTGAAAGTATCTTGAAAAAAGTCTTTAGACCAGCAAACTATGGATTAGGCTACATATTAGTCGATCAAGCATGGTTGTCAACACAATTGATTTAGATTCCTGATGACATTATTAGGTCTGCTGTGTTTTCTTAGACTAAAGAAAACCCATGAAGAACCTCCATAACAAGATTCTTCATGCAATACAGTATACTGAGCTCAACATGGATTTTACTAGCAGGGCTCCACAAGAGTCTTCCCAACCATCTTTTGTGCACATGATACCACAGAAGAATAACATTACCACAGAAAAAAGAAAAATGATGATGGAGAGCAGCTACATTTACCAGAACCAATGCAAAATGCGGTAAAAAGGCGACCAGTGGAAGCCATAACTCGGCGCATGTCCGCAGCAAAGAGCAGCAAGGGCACTGCTAATGGCAGCAAGTACCCATTCACTATGGCATATGCAGGTGCTTCAGATGCAATCAGGCCCACGTTGCTTGCCACCAATCCCACTAAGGTGCTCACCAAGGCGCCACTCAGTGCACTTCCCCAATTCGTCTGCTCTGACCTTTAATCAATCCACCCCCTTCCCTCACTTCATTACCAGGCAGGACCTGCAATAGCAGCATCGGGTCTACAGTTCTGTAATACTTTCAGCTCTAGAGTTAGAAAGGTTGTTAGAAAAAACCCCAGCTCCAACAGGAGCAAAGACAAGAACCCCTAATCCCATCATCCCTGATCATAACTGAGGAAGACCCTAATTCCAAACCCTAGCTAGGTGCAGCAGCTCAACTGACCTAATTCCATCACCCTAATGCACTTCCACCCTAAACAAATAACCAGCCTTGGGTCAAATTCATCAAAATAGGCCCCCAAGGAAAAACCAAGTTCGAAAAACACAAAATGCAATTGAGGTTGAAACGAAATAATGGGGTTGGGTTTTCCATGGAATTGCATCATACATACCAGAGACCAAAGGATTCCATCACCCTAAACAAAAATGCACTTCAAGCCTAAACAAAACAAAAAAAACCAACCTTGGGTCACATTGATCAAAATAAGCATCCGAGGAAAAACCAAGTCTGGGAAACGGAAAATGCAATTGAGTTCGGAATGACATAATGGGGTTGGGTTTCCCATGGGATTGCATCATACATACCAGAGACCAAAGGCAGCGGAAGCAAGCAACACGGTCCAGGTGCCCCAGGTATTGGTTGCAGTAATTAAGGGAGTGGCAAGCGCTGCGGTGGTCACAAGACCACCACCGCCGCGGCTTCTTCTAATATTCCTGCTCCTGCTCCTCCTGCTAGTGGGAACCCCAATAGTCTCCTTCCACAAGCTAAACTGCAAAGACGGGGTGGTCATCCTCAACACCCATGGCGAGGACGAGGAGGAAGAGGAGCACGGCCCAATGCTGCTGCAGCAGCTGCCGCCGTGCCGTTGTTGTAATCTGCTAGTGAGTGAAGAAGAAGAAGAAGGGGTCTGCGTCAATTTGTTGAGCGAATGGAAGGGAAACGTTCCGGAAGAAAAGGTGCGGAATCGGCATGCACGAAGAAGGCAAGAAGAAGAAGAAGCAGGAGAAGGAGAATGGGGCGTAATGATGCTGCTGGTGTAAATTGCCATTTTGGATACAACCAGTTGTTGGCGGCAGTACAGATTCCTAGCGTGAAGAACTAGCTCCTTCTTGTTGTAAAAATGCTGATATGATGATCATCATCATCTAAATTCTCTCCTCTCGATCCTCAACTGCTTGCCAACATGTGCATTATGTGTGTGTGTGTGTGTGTCTCCATTGGACTCCTGAAAACATTTATAAGTTAAAAGTTAGACCCAAAACTTAAATCAAAAAAGTCCAAGAGTCTTCTTCCCTACTTCCAATCATGGACTTGGAATGTGTCAGAGCTTCCCACTTTTTTTCTTTCTTTTTTTTTTTCTGTCTTTTGTGTGATTCCTGTTTTCGTAAGCACCAACGACTGCGCCAAGCGAATGACACTTGTACACACACTTGTGCCTGATGGGCATTATTATTATTATTATTATTATTATTATTATTAATTAAAATTTTCTATTTCAAGATAATAATTTTATTAATTTAAATTAGTATTTTATCCTTTTTTCATTCTTTTTTTTGAAATAATTTTTCGTCAGCTGGTGGATTTTTAATTTATTTTTGTATTTTTAAAATGGCGCCAACAGCAAGTGATTTTGAGGTTTTCCAGTCGCCAGATTTTCGATTTTTCTTAGTGGGTTTTTAGCCAAAACTTTGCCAGCTGGTGAGTCTCTTTTCTTTTTCTGCTTTTTTATGGTTTTAAAAAAAAACAAAAGGTGATTTTCAGGTTTTCTAGTCACCAAAATTTTAATTGGTTTGACACATTTTTTGTATTAAGTTCTATAAATTTAATCCCTACAAAATTAGAATTTGTTTTCATTTTTCTGAAAAAAAATTCCACAAGTTGCAAAAATTTTGTGATGTATTTTTGGTATCAGATTTATAGTATTTTTTATTGGCAACTAGTATTATGATACTCTTAATATTGATAATGTATTTACTAGTGGATCTACATCAAATTTGCTTGCAAATGCAATTATTAGCTATTATTTAAGAATAGAAACATTTGAAAAGAGGAAACTTCATCATGCAATTCCAATAGGAAATTAACCCAAAACCTGCTCTAGAACATAAATCCAAAGATATCTTAGTTGGGAGAATCTTACCCATGATGGATGATCATGGATATATGTCATCCATGAATGAATGAACTTCATTCATGAACACCAGAGTTGAATTACATGAACTATGATATGAGATCTCTCCATTTCACAATTTCTCATAATTTGTCCCATAAAACTTTAGTTTGTGTTCCTATTGGGGTTGGGTGATGGTTGGAAACTTGTGATCTATGAAATCTTTACTTCAATGGGGTGGAAACTGGGAGGTCCGGCAATTAATACATTATAAGGATATCTATGTTACTTGGAAATGGTTACCTATTGGAACATGTGTGTCATTGAGCAATTTCCTTCCAAGGTTTGATGAATATTTCATGATGCAGCCATGGACATTCCAAACCCAACAAGCAGGATCCAATTTTAGCTCCGATGTCTTTCTGTAAAAGAAGAGGAAGAAAGGTTTGCTAGGGTTCTTACGTACTTCAATTACTCACTCTTTTGACAAACCCCTCATAACCTTTCCAGTCACAGGTGTTGCAGAGCCATGGAGTTCTCATAATTTTTCATAATGCATAGAACTAGAGCACCATACACTTTTATATCTACAATTACAGTCCATCTTTGTGAGTTTCTTTTTT
>Ga0209208_10002375_pt1 | contig 26964 bp, 19 predicted proteins | sample S1TSphfallax_3_FD_187694 | JGI IMG/M metagenome (GOLD analysis project Ga0209208, IMG submission 187694) | Host-associated microbial communities from peat moss isolated from Minnesota, USA - S1T2_Fd - Sphagnum fallax MG (SPAdes) (version 2) | ecosystem: Host-associated > Plants > Peat moss >...
AAGACCTTTCCAATGACACCAAGAACACCCCAATGCGAGGTGTTTTGGGTCCTGCTGTCGAGTTCTGAACATTCGGGAGTCCCGGAGGACTCCAAATCCCCAACTTTTCCAAGTGTTGGGCTTCACCCCCACACTTGGCCAAGTTAGGGTTGCGACAGTTTTAGTCTTTTTGTTTAGTAAAGTTTACTATGGATTTACACCCTTACAACATTGAACGTCATGACACTACATGTCACAACAATGGCAAGAAATGCTTTAAGTTTTTGTCTAATGGGACACAATTGGTTGAAAATTTGGAAGATTATGACTAGGCAACTAATGATGAGGTCTCCATTCACACCCATCCTATTTGTCTTTTCACCTTCAAACTAATGTATTACTTTTAAAAAATGGCATGTAAAGCATTTCATGTTGATATCTAATTTCAAGGGACCTTAGCTTGAAATAGTGGGGTGGTTTGGATGGTTTGGACAATATGCACTAAATTTATGCGGTTTTATCTTGTTTAGTTTATGTGTGTTGATAATGATGATTATAGGGGTCAACATTGGAATGCACAATAACTATCAAAAGTTTTATGGTAGTTATATGTTTTCATCCTAATTACCATAGGTAATTTAAGTTAAGTTGGGTTGGAACCAAATTTAATGTGAATGCAATTCCAAACTTTTCATGTTTGGGATGAGTAAGTATTTGGGTGATCAAAATCCAATTTGAATTTTTGAAACCACCATATTTTTTGTGTTGTTTTTGTCTTTGTAAGATGTATGGTACTTGCATTCCTATGGTTGTGTTGGGTAGCAAGCTTTTGTGCAAGTGGGTAGAGCTTCAAGTTTGGATGGTATGCAGTAGATTTATGAAGTTTTATGTTGCTTAGTTTGTGTGTTGATTGCAATGGTTGTAGGTGTTGACATTGGAGCGAAGTGGTGAAATTTTCACTAACAATCTACATAAACACAATGGCAACAATGATATTTTTTCGTAGCAAAATTTCTCCATTTTTTGACAAAGAAATTGAGAAAATCTTGGGGAAATGTTTTTACTCTAGTGTAAATTTGACTAATTCTGGTAATTTTTTGTTAAATTTTGGAAAAAAATTGATATCAAAAACATGGAAAAAGAAACCCGAGTGGAAAATATGATGTTTATTCAAAGTCAACAATCTACCACCCAACTTTCTAAGAGGCATCAACCTGTGATTTCAAGTTGGAAAAAGATTTGGGATCTCTAGAAATTTGCTGCATAAAAATTTACAAAAATACATTTGACTTTGTTGATGTACACTTTACAAGTCTAAATTACAATCAATTCCACTGTAAGCTATGAACTGCAGCAAACGTTATGTCATGGAATGGAGTATGGGTTGGTACGCTTTCCAGGGAGAGAGCCCAATTTCATGGGTTTTTTGGAGTAGTCAGGAGCCAACAAACCTGGAAACAACCTGCTCAATAGTTTCTTTGGTCTAAGAAGTGGAAACCCAGTTTTCAATCCAGCTTTTTTCATGGGTTCTGTGTGTAGATTTCCTCTCTCTTGTGAAATGTTGCCCACTGAGTCACCACCACTTAAGTTATGCAGTTTGAAATCTTCATCAATTGTAGCATCACTGTTGTTGTTGTCATCATCCTCCACAGTCCCTCTAGATGACATTGAGCCATTTGCTGATTCTTGGAGACTGATTTTCTGAGAGTGTGGGAGAAGGGCACGAACATTTTCTGGCAAGTCTACAAGCCCACCAGACATAGCAGACTGAATCTGCTCAAAAAACAACACCTGCAGAATTCAATGCCAAGGTTAGTAAGTCTGTGTGTGTCAAAAGGGCATACACATAGCAAGTCTGCACACTTGTGCACTTAGTATCAGAAATCTTGAAATTCTATCGAAGATTATCAACCACCACACTGTAAAACTACTGTGTAAAGACCTTTGCTGACTTTTCTAGTGCAATTGAGGAGCTCTGTACAGAGCATATTTTTTCTTCTGCTGTTTGTGGGGGCATTTCAGAAAACAGAATTCATTTTTCAAAACATCCTGAATTTATTTCTCGTTTCTTTCCTGCGATATCCTTCTGGCTTCACAGGAAAAAAATCAGTGCAGGTATTTATTTTATGCTCAGTAAAGCCTGTGGCCAAGGGCTGTACCCTACACTTAATTATCTCAGTTCATCACAGTACCTCCACAAAAAGGAGGGAGAGGTGGGTGTTGCACATTTAGTGGAAAAGCACTGACCTGCACAACTACCCGGAGAGGAAGACGATCATTCTGGCAGGCATGAATGCAAGCATCCATTGACAGCTTCTTACAATCCATCAATTTGCATATTCTTTTACGATCACTTTTGGGCATTCCTGGATGCTCCTGTTCCACGCCCAACAATTATCACTAGTCTACATCTGATGAGAGACCTACCCTAAACCCTAAACCCTATTCAAATGATCAAAAAAGTTGTTGTGGAGGTGAGCACATGAAGGTAGGTAGGTAGGTGGCTGAGATTCTACAGCTGTGGTCAAGACAACCCAACAATTGAAGGATTCAAACCAGATTTGAACCCCAGCCCCATCACTCACCTTGAGATACGTGTCAATAGCCAGGTACAACCCATCATGAACAGGGCGTGCAAAATCTGGGATGGGTTCAGCAATCTGGACAAACTTGAGCAAGGGCAAATTTGGATCTTTAGCAATCTCCACCAAATAGCCATCTATCAACTTTGCAACATGAAGCAGCTTTGATGGGGTGTTGTGATCATCATGTGACTGCATTGGATAAATTGCTGGAGCGCTTTGACACAATTCTTGTGACAAATAATGCTCCAGAACGAGCTGCACCAGATCAACATCATATAACAGAGAGTTGATGTCGGTATAAGACTGTATGGACAGGATGATTAGATCTTGTAATGATGCTTCTTCCAGTTGCAGCCCAATGCGATGTGCAAGTTCCAATTTGGAAGACTGGGAGGCATTCAGAATTGTTGCAGATTTCAGGAGTCTCAAAAGAAAGCTGCATGAACATGAGCCCTTTTCAGATGGCAACAAGCTCACAAGTGATTCCAAAATTAGTGCCCACTGCTTTGATGATGATGTTTCAACAAAGGACTCCGCTGATTTCAAACCTGGGCCATGATTTCTCATCATCCTGCTGGTGGGGGCACTAGGATCACCAGCCTGTATTGCACTGTGCTCTTTTGAGACTCCAGGTAACCACCGCATAGCATAAACCCTAAGTGCCTCCCCCACTTGATCCCAAGGTGCCCCTTTTGCCTTCACTGCCACCATTACCCTCGAGTATAAGGCAATCTCTAGGTTGCAAATGTCCTCTACCCACCAGTCCTTGGGGACAGGTTGATGCTGTTGATGATCATGATGCCTGCTGCAGCTATGAGCAGTCCCATTCAAGGGAGGGGGAGGAGGAGGAGGAGGAGGACTGCTGCTGCACTCAATATTGTGTCTTGGGTGTGGCTGGAAACAGGGAAATTTAGGCCTGGTGTATGTGAAGGACCAGTCCACCATTGATGGGTCGACTGCAGTTTTGCATGAAATTGAATCTACACACCGACTCAACAACTGTGTCCAAAATCCCAATTAACTAACTTCCCAGAAACCTCTCTTCTCAAGGGACATACTGTACCTAGGACTCATGTTCAACACTAATTTAAATCCTAAGAGTGCCAGCTGAATAAAAAGAAAAAAGTAAGAGCAATCTGCTGAAATTCTAGACAATTGAACCCAATTCAAAACACAAGATAACTTTGAAACTTACTAGCAAACTTTGCATATTTAGAGACTATTGTTAAAATTCTGAAATATGTACAGATTGAGGCTGCTGGACCACTTTTTTCTCCAAAAAAATAAATTTCAGGCAAGATTTGCTGAACATGAGTCCTAGGTACAGCACCTAAATCAAACAATAAATCAAACTAGTTAACCTTGAGGAACTCAGCCTGGGTTTAGGCTTAGAAACTGGTGGGGGAAAGGGGGAAAAAAAAGAATTAGAGTTAATACCTTAAGATGTTCTGCCCATGGTATGAAAGATTTGCTTTGTTGTAAACAAAGGATTGAATCCTTCCAGCCACGAAGAATAGAGGAATTGAAGAACACTTCCAGCTTGAAGATGAGGTTGCTTTTCTCAATGGTTTCTGTCATCTCCAAATACTCAGCCGCGCAGCGGACAGCACTCACATTGGATGCATTGAGTGTAAATGTGATACCATAACAGAACTTTGCACACATCTCAAATGACTCCACACTTCCCGGGAATTCACACAGCCTCAGAATCACCAAAGAGTCCTCCTCATCTTCAGAGTCGTTGTTCAAGACTCCTGCTTTGTTCTGCAAACTTGTCTCCCTTTTTTTCAGAGTTTTGTTCAGGTACTCACTCTTGGACAAAAGTGGAAACTGCTGGCCAACAAAACCCCAAGAAGCCAGTGAGTGTTCTACAAGGAAAGATGTTGATGAATAAGCCATGATCTAAGTAGACAAAGCTTATGATCAGGTACTGGTGATCAAGAATCACATGAGGAGCAGCAGCTTGGAAGATTCAGCTGTCCAGATTCTATAGTGGTTCAATGCTCTTCTGCAGTGAAGAAATTACTGATCAGGTCTGGCCATCCGGCTTAACAGTCCAACCAACAATTTACCTTGTGGAGCAGAAATTTATGGCCATCCACTTCAACACAGATGTCACTGACAAGCTCAGATGCAGCTACAGTCCTGAAGCAGCAGCAGCACAAAAACACCCACCACCATGCACCACCACAAAATCATGAGAAGACACGAGCTGCCAGCCATGAGCACTAGCTCCATGCATAATTTCGCGTCTCATGCATCAGCTCATGCAGCACTCGGCTGGCAGAAATTATAATATTATGCATACAAACATACTAGTCCTTCTTACGTCACATTGTGGCAAGTCTTGAAGATGTCGGGCTTCGATCCAAGCTTCATGAACTTCATCGTCGCCTGCAAGACCAGTACAACCAACCAGCTGCAGCACCAGCAGATCAGCTACCACACTAGAGCAGCAGCAGATCATCTTCAGCACTGTACTGCAGATGGTGAGAACTGGATCTCTCTCTCTCTCTCTCTCTTTTCTTCTGCAACAGAACTGGAGCAGACGCTCGAGGGAGAGCGCGAGTGTGGCGGGAGTCTACTGTGGAGATGAAGAAGAAGACCCGTTGGGCAGGGAGAGAAAAAGGGCAGCATGGGTGGGGAATGGGCAGGTTGAAAAGGGCAGATGGAGAAAAGGAGAAGGGAGGGGGTGGACCGTGGAGGTGAGAAATCAGTGGTTTTTTAAACAGGATTTTGTGATGTAGCCAAAGTGATGACCATCCAGAAAATAATTTAGCCAAATTTGGCTATATACCAGATATGAAAGTAAACAGAAATAGGAGCCTTCTATATTCTTGGCTACTTACTGAAACTTATCATAAAAATCTGACAATTTGGATTTTTCCTTTTTTCGGAAATCTGATGAATTTGGGTCATTTTTTTCGAAGAAAAATCCTGTTTATTATATGTTGAAATAATATTTTTGCAGGTTGAGATTTGGTGAAAATTTGTCAACTGAAAAAACTAAGCTGTGCATCCCAAATAGGTAGCAACCCAGGTGATGATACACAACCCAAGTTTTTCAACCCCAAAGTTGATGATGAAAGCCCTAAGCATTTAGTACAACAAGTGGGTCTCTCATATATTCTTGTGCCTATTTCCTGGGGGCAAACTCAACTAGCTCCTATTATAACTTAAAAGGAGTGTGCAGTGATGGAAGATTCTGCTCTGAAACCCACTTTTGGTCTGATTCCCATACCACCCGAGGTGGTCGTTTGATTTGTTCCCAACAAACCCACTTTGGAACAAATCAAACAACCAACTCATACAAGTACCCCAATTGATTAACACGGGTTTTAGTCCAGGTTGAAAATGGTGACCAACTGTTTTGGAAAAAACTTGAAAAAAACACAAGACACCATGTTGATTGTGAGACTTTTCAGATCCCCAATTCAACAAATTGATCTAGAATTCAGCAGGGGACAAAAGTGTTTATAGTTTTGGCTTTTAATATGCATGAAGATCTGACCTTTGGGATGAGTTCTCTCTCTCTCTCTCTCTCTCTCTTCCTTATTTGTCCCAGTTTTTCTTTTTTGGGCAAAGTTTCGCCATTTGGTGAATTATTTTTCAAAAAAAATAAATTCTGTCCTCTTTTCACATTTCTTCCCCAAAAAAATTGTCAAAAATTGATAAATTTCTTTTGAAACAATCGCCATGTTTCTACACATTGTTCAAGCAAGTGTGATCAATTATAAACATGTGATTCTGAAAACAGAAGGGGGTGACAAGTGCAGCCACTTTTAGTGACTGATAGTGAAAAATGCTCTCTAGCCAGTGAATTGTTTTTTGATGAATTTTCTCCATTTTGCAAAAAAGTATTTTGAAAAAAGAATATTCTGTCACAAATTCCCTTTCTTGAGACAAAAGAAATCGTCAAAAAAATATTTTTAATTAAAAATTTCACCAAAAATCGCCATAATTGCTTACAATATGAAAGGATGCTTAAGATTTTCAACTTTCATATTTTGCATATCACCAAATTTGGCTAAATATGCTTATGGATGATCACCACTTGAGCACCATCACAAACACTGGCTCTAACAGGTTTCTTGTCAGATTTTAGAATGGACAATTTGATCTGGATTCAGAATGCAAGTGTCAATCGGCTTCCCATATATGAGCTAAATCTAGCTTTTGACTGAAATTTGAATTAAAGAGTTTTGAGTGGGTAAAGTTTGAATCCAATGGTTAGATTTATAACCCCATTCATGATTGGACCAGATTTCTAACCAATCATTGAATAGAGACAAAATGGTTGTGAAAACGGCTTCGACTCTCTTAAGGGCAAAGATATATGAATGCCTAACTGATGTAGTCTTTTCTTTATTGACCAAGTTTCACCACACAAAAATCAGAAAAATAAAATAAAAAATGAAGTGATTTTTGAGATTTTCAATTGCCAGGATTATAAATTAAGACTTTATTTGCAAATTTCTGTATATGGTTCAAGTAGGTAGCCAAAATTAGATAAGAACAACTTTGAATCTGTTTTATTTTCATATCTTGTTTACAGCCAAATTTGGCTAAATCTTCCTATGGATGGTCACCATGTTGGTTACATTGCAAAATTGACCGAAAAAAAGCCACCAGACTGATAAATCTGGTGGATCTCTTGCTGTATGCAGCTACCTCTGTGCCCCAGTTCAATGATCAATCTGACATGATGACCTTGTGTCCTATAAGTTGCGCATAACAACTTTCACAGAAGCTGATGACTGCAAGCATAGGATGGAGACATCCAATGGAGTGAGTGAGCAAGTAGCACAAAGTCTTGTGAAAGGCTTAGGACCAAACTATTTGTTTGAAGTCAGGTCTGTCCTCTTCATGTGCAGCATAATTTTGCATAAAATATTCAGTGCTTATGTTTTGCAGCAAACTGCTTACTATGAACTCAGTGATCAGTTAGGGTAGCAGAGTCTGTCCCCCACAGGTCACCACCAGGTAGCGTGCTAAGTCACGCCCAAGTGAGAGACCTTTGAATTTTCTTCCGACATTGGGGCCCAAGTGGCCAGACTTTGAACTTTCTTCACAAAAAGCCTTTGCCAATTCTTAATTGCACGAAAAAAAACTAACAATAAGGACCTGTAACACCAAAGTTGGTTACTAAAACTGGAGTTTGTAAATAATATTAATGAGAACCTAATGTTGAAAGTTGAGTAGGTATGATAAATATAAAAGATTGACCTCATGAGTCATACTCACAAAGCAAAGTCTTGAACTGGTGAGGCAAAGTCAGACTTGAAGTGTGTGTGATGAGCTTCTCACTTTGTGTTATAAAATGTTGCATGAAATTTTTGTTTATTTAATTTACCTTGTTTCCAAAGGATCTTTATTTTTAGAATAGGCCCAAACTTCAAAGCCTAGACTCATCCTAACATACTCACTACTTATTCATGGATGATATAACAGAAACATGAACATGAGAGAAAGAATTGGTTCGGTGGACAGTAGTGGGGTTTTGGGTTACTAAGACTTTTTGAAGAGTTGGGTTACTAGACTTTCTTTCCTATATGATCGTGTAAAACACTCTGCGATTTGTGACAGTCTTAGTGGATGTTGCCTTATCTATCAGAATCCATGGGCAAGCATTTCAAGAAGTGAAACTCTGCAAGCGTGTCCATTTTCAAAATGCTTGTGTAACCTTTTTATTTAATCCAAAAGAGTCGATTTTTACACCAGGTAACACCATCAGGCTGTGGCAACTTGAAATAACAGGCCTTCAAACTCCCCGGCCTTGGAGGCTTGTTATTTCGGGGAATGCCCCAGCCCTAGGGTGTTACCCTACACAGAAATGGCTATAGGAGGACCCCCCAAGTTACCGGGCTCAGCTGCTATTACAGCTTAGCTTAGCTCCCTACTTACATCAGGGTGACAGCATCTTTGATCTGTTTGATCTCTGACTTGACTTGTTCATGCTGGTAAAGAAAGCAACAATTTGCTGGACGGCTCAATCTCTGAGGCCCTGGCTGTCTTGGGTTCTCTGGAAACTGGCTCTCCAAGTTCCAGAACATCATTCTATGGTATGACTCAACACAGAAAAAGCTGCAGCTGCCAATGATAAATTCTGCTTGCAACATATACCAAGCACAACGAGTACATATGACTGTAAATATGTCAGTAATGGTCAGTTCCTTGTTGATCCAGAATTATTCATCAGCAAAAGGAGGTGGAGTTTGTTGCAAAGCCAGACCATGGTGACATCCGTTAGAGGAACAACCAGACTTTTGAGAATGCTAGTTGCAATTTCTTATGTTGAACTGCTTCCAGTACAAAAGCAAGAGGCACCAACCCTGGAGTGTCTCTGGAATTCAGACTAACTATTGTAATATGTCAAAGTACTTACTGCAGAATATTAATTTTCTGCTATTGTGATTTGTTGTTGTTGGAACTCAGTTCACTGTGAACAGAATTTTTGCTTTTTTAGGGAGTGTTTTGGATTTTGAATTTTTTTCTTTATGGGAGGATGTTTTTTATGTGTGCAACTTTTCTTAATTTCAATAGTATAACTTGGGTGCTAATAGACCTAATTTAGCATGAACAAGGTTTTTGTCATTTTAGAGTGCGTTCTGAAAATTTGAAATTTGCCTTTAAAGGCACATGTTTTTGTGTGTGTGCAACTTTTCTTAGTTTCCATGGGGTATAATTTGGGTGTTGATCTAGTACACCTGACATATACCCAAGAGTTTGGAAGCACACCTGAGTAACCTCAGGGTCTGTTAGACTAATTCTCTTTATGCCCAGTTGGGCACTGCAGTTTCTGTGTGTACTTAAAATCACTAACCTGAAACCAAGCAGTTGCAAGCACATATGCAAACATATTCTAGTCCCAATGTACTAAACTCATTTTGCACAGCATGCAAACAGAATCATAGCCTCAAATGTACTACTAAATACTCAGATTTCTTTGCATACTCAGATTTGTTGCTGCACTCCTGACTACTTTTGCTAAAAGATGGATTGCCACAGGGCTTCCAAAATCCATTGGGGAAGTAATGAACAGTGTTTCAAGAGCACCCAGTTTGCCATTGTTCTTATTGACTAAAACTCAACTGTCTTCCTTCCTTCATAATTCATAAAGGAGACAGCAGCATTCGCTCACGGGTGTGAAAGATGGACAATTGATGAAAGCCTGCCAATCATCAATAAAACAAAGCACCCACAAAGGGGGAGAAAAAGGTACAAGACGGAAGGACCCAAGTCCTGACAAATGAAGAATACACCAAAGAAGGTGGACCACTAAGGGAATGGGAACAAATCAAATACCTGAAACCCCCCATGCCCCCCGCCCTCCCCCTTGCATTCCTACTTCTCTCTGCCCACCAACATTAATTAAAACAAATTACTTTCCCAAAGGACCATAATTACTCATGAGGTCTACAAGAATCACCCACAATAAGCAAGCAAATGTTCATGCATGACAAGTTGATGGGAATGATGCACAAAATTAGTTAATAGCCATGAGATTGTAATTTGGACATGAGATTTTGGTTGCCTTTGAAATCCAAGCTCATGGAGCGTTTTCCTTTTACCCATACACTCCAATATGGACAAACACACACCAACAACAAAACTCACCATGTGAACTGGATGTAAAAAGAAAATGATGCCCACTATGGCTTTGGAGACATATATAAAGACACCCATTGACATTCCCCTTTTCCCAATGCGATTCTACAAACAGTAAGAAGAAATCAAGTACCCTTTATGGCTCAAGTGGTGTCCAAGAGTACTTATGCCCTTGGGGTCTTTTGTAACCCTTGGGTTTTATAGACAACAATGTTTTGGCAAATGATATACCCCGACACTTTCATATCAAAATGTTGGGGGATATCAGTTTTGCCCATTTAGAGCTTTTATCCAACGATGAACAAATAGGAGGCACCATTGTGGTGCGACAATGGCATAAAATATTTTCAAAAGTGGCAGCTTATAATGAAATTTGCAATTCTTAAAATCTTTTTCATCACAAGGGTTGTAATGATTGTAAAGGCAAGTTTCATGCTTGAAAAGTAGAATAGTGTATGTAAAACAAAGGAATTCATCATCCAAGTCCAATATTGTCCTTCATCATCAAATCCCTAAGCTCTAGAGACTAAAGTAACAAAAAGGTAAGCTCCTAAACCTTAAACCCTCTTGTGCCTTTTCTTGTTTTACCTTGCAAGCAAAAATATAAAAAAACACAACAACTATATTCTCAAAATCCTGATCCACAATAAGGGGGCACACAAAACCTTCACAAAAAACTTGAAAATGTTTTAGAAACAACTCATATGCCTTTTTTTCATACGTCTCATCCTTTCTTCCTTTCTTCTTTGTCACCTCAAAACTAACACTCGCACTTGGAACTGCAATGCTTGTTCTAGACTCGCATTTCTCTACAATTACAACCAACTCCCTTGTTGTGCTGCAAGGAGCTTCTTTCTAAAATAGTTTTGTGAAGATCAAGAGAGTGTCACAACCAACTCCCTTGTTATGTTGCAAGGAATTTTTGTCCTTCATAATGTCGTAAAAATCAAGAAAGTGTATCCCCACAAAAGCGAGCCCACATCAAGTTTTAGGTCTTGACATTTCCTTTCAGGCTTCATATACAAATTCAATGACATGGATACACAAGAAACAATATTTCTTGCAAATGCAATAAACCTCTTCCTCAATCAAATTAGGTAACTACTTTTGGATCAAAAGTTTTGATGTTCTTGAATTTATTGAACTTCTAATCCATGATGCAATGCAATTATAGTGTGAACCACAATCTTTCTTTGGAATTCCCTTCCCATTGAATATATTTGTCACGAATGAACCCAAAAACCCAAACCCCTACATGACATAAGGTTCACACCAACTAAACTACAAGATTATATCATGAAAGATCCAACTACTACCATTATATATTTCCCATGGCCTCATGGTTTCTACTCTTCCTTCTTCTCATTAATCTAACAATTGAGGATACCCAAATAATAGGTTTCTTATGTCACGCAAAATGGATTAACATTTTTAGGTCTATACCTTATACAAACATTGACCAACACCTATTTTCCTTAAGCTCTTTTATCTTTTCTACATTCACCTTTAACTAAAGTTCAAACACCTCACATTTTCATCCTCTCCTAATAGTACCTCTTATTTTCATTCTTGGTATTATAGGGCTTAAACCTAAGTTATTGGGCGCATTAGAAATCAAATTCTAGTAACAACTTTTGTTTGGTCTTCAAGATCTATTTCAACATAATGTAATCACAACACTAAAAACACAATGTTATTTTCTAATAATTCTATTCAATCAAAATATTTGACATTCAGTTTCCTTCTCCAAGTCTCCAAGAAAGTCGTTGCATCATTAGCACCCCCAAACACTTATACACAACTCCTTACTTGCTTACCAAGCACATTTTTTCCAAAACCAAAACATCATTATGCAAAAACTAACAAAAAATGCAACCTAAAACTCCCCTACATTTCCAGCATAATCCCAAACTCCTAATAGTAGAAGAAATCATCTCACCAAGCAACAAAAATCCAACTTTGGAAAGCAAAAACATCACTTCTAACATCACTTCAAGAAATTTCAAAATAATCCACCATCATTTTTCAAAACTCTTACAAATAATTACATACAAAAATAAAAACTAAACATCACATTAGTAAAAAAACCATGGTTTCTTTGTTGGTTTTTTTCATTGAATTCAATCAAGCTTTGAATCATAACAAATAATGGACAATTTTGACTATAGTCAAAATGAACCAATTATTTATGCCATAAATCTGACAGAATTCAAATGACGAAAATGATTGATGAAAAAAATGTGACTTAACATCCTACATGCCCAAATAAACAAACAAAAATATATATATTTGAAAAAATGTGATGAGTATGGTTTTCTGAATTACCATCAGTTCATTGAATTTATTTCCAAACTAAAGTTGCCTTAACAAAATATTGCATAGACTACAAACAATCATTGAACTTGTGTTTAATCCTCCATTCAATTTTCTTTTTCTTAATCATTATAATATGCCATTTGTCAACTTTTTAACATATGACATAGGAGATAATCAAACACTACACATTTTCAACCATACACCAAGGCCATAAACATGCAACCGCTTCATTTGGTGAGAAATATTGACTTCATAATACATATAAACATTAAATTAATGTTTATAGAAGATTCAATATACATTTCAAAGATTCAAATGTAGGATTTTAAAGTTTTGTATTTGGACTATAAATTCTAATATATATATTTGAAATTCTAATATCATAATTATATATGATTCAATATTTTCTTTAATTTCAAATGTCAATAAATTTCATAACAAAGTTGATTTCAAATTTTCTTTGATGTATTACAAAATATTATTACATACTTAGGCTTTAAACAATCATTTTTTACTAAATTTTCAATGAAAAGTTTTACTCAAAACTCAATATCTTCTACACCTTAAATGTTTAAAATTACAAAACCAGTTCCTTGAATCCTACTCATTGAAAGATTTCTACAAACATAAAAGGTTCACCCCAAATGTTTTAGCCTAAGTTTGAAATTAGAATTTCATTTTCACTAAAAATTGATTTTTCATTTTTTTGTTGTATTTCCAAATATAAAAATTACTCAAATTTCAATATTTCTTGCACCTTAAGTCTAAAAATATCAAACCACCACGATTATTTTCTAATCATTGAAGGCTTTTCAAGAACACCAAGAGCACACTTAAACTTCTTCAACCTAAGGTTCATCTCTAATTTTCAATTTCACTCAAAATTGAATTTTCATTTGTTACTAAATTTCCAAAGGTGACAATGTAGTGCCTTGCTTAACTCGTGTTTTACAAAATAGTAATCAAATACAAAACTTCCTATTATGATAAATGTCATATGTAAGTTGCGTTGAGTGAAGTCCAAGGTTCAACTATGGTTATATAACTATGGTTACTATAATCAAAAAGAGTCGAACTTTGTGTCCTTCTTCTTTTATGGAAAAGGGTTTTCCATAATTCATTATGATTCATCTAAGTTAAAACAAACAAAACCTACCATCAATCAACAAAACATTTATTAAAACTTTGTCAAGACAAGTTTTAAGTTTTGATGATGGAGGACACAAATTGCAAGCTACTCAAAACCATGCAATGTGCCCCAAATATAGGCTGTAGACAAGGGATATTTAGTCTCCTCTAAGCAAATAAAGCAAAAAAGCTTCAAGTCTCAAGATATTATTTGTAACAACCTAAGGCAATACTAGCTTTTTATTAGTAAAAGCCTTGTAGGGATGTGAAGTAATACCAGATATGTACCTACATTAAACCAATTTCAATATCAGCCTTGAGGTTTATAAGAGTTGTGTGGGGTAAGTGTAACAACTTACCCATTGTGTGAATAATGTTTTTACACTTACACTTACCTTGCGTATCTGGTGTAAATGTTTTAAGGGTGTGTAAGTATATACCATAGTTCCTTGACATAGTTTCAACATTAGTTAAATTATTTGTAAAATTATCTGAAATTTTCCACAAAAACAATTCAAAGAACAAAATGTTCTGAAGGAAAATAAAGAACATGTTGAGATATTTTATTTCGGACTTGGAATCTTCAAATTTAATTAATTATTCAACATACATGTTGAAACTGCCCTTGTAATATGATATATCATATACCCTTAATATAATTCATGTTCAGTAATTGTGAGGGCATGCCAAAGCTCAATGTTCATTTATCAAGAGGCCACTTTGTTTGGCCCTTCCCCAAAAAAATGTACCTTATTCTAGGGTCAGTTTTTTCATTAAAAAATCTTTTAAATAGTGAGATGAATTTTAGTGAAATTATGAAGTTAAGATTTGAAAACTATCATAATTATTACACCTGCTAAAATCTGAATATTTTCACTATTTCATAGTAGATCATGGGGGGGGAAAAATTTAATTTACAAAAACGAATTAATTTTTGAAAAAAAACAATTCTTCATTTTGCCCATGTGGAAAATAACCCTAGGCGACAGTAATAATTTTAATGCTCCCCAATTTGAAACTTCAATTAGCCCATTTATATTTACATGGAGTGTAAGTTCAAAACCATGTCCTAAATACACATACAACATTGATTTATAGGTAGTTTATAGTTTATACTTGCATTATGTGATATGCCTCACATGAGGCACAAAATTAGTCTTAGACCCAATACCAGGACTAGGTTGGTATGAAAGTCTTAAAAAATGTCCAATACATGGACCCAGCTTGAGATCTCTGTTCAATATTGTGAGATATTTTTAAGGGACTCTCATTGGGATTCCTTCAATTCTGTGGGGCTCAACAAGAGGGAGCACAGCAGCCAGCCATATGCTCTCTACATGACATGAATGTCTGGGGGAACAAATTGTATGTATCAGCTTTCAAAAAATCTTCACCTAAGAGAGGGACTTTCAATGTGTACTAGCAAAACAAGCTATTTTCAAATATGACAGCTCTGTGTGCTCTAGTTAGTACTATACAACCAGCCAATCTTAGGTGCAAACCTAATTTAACACAACAAGAGAAAGTGGGTTTTATCACACAAATAGTTGTGACACTTGTGTGAGGTAATCCCTGTGGTCTCATCCATTTTAATGTACAATATGTGATGTTTATTGTGACATTCAATGCACAGAAATTGTAATTTGACATCTGATAATTATCGCACACAAGTGTCATTACCCACGATTTTGTGTGTGATAAAAGTCACTTTTTCTTGCATTGATTTTGATGATAAAAAGTTGATTTTTTAAGTGTCTTTAAACATGGTTCAAGAATTATGTCCCACTTTGTAGTTTTTTCAAAAAACAATCATTCATATATATGTGTGTGTGTGTGTGTGTGTGTGTGTGTGTGTGTGTCAAATCATTTTATATTGTAATTACAAATAGATTTAAATATATTTTACATGATGACATAAAGTTTTATTATTATAAAACACAAAATTCAGTGGAAATGATGTTGTAACAATTTTTCAATTTTGGGCTTTATTGCAAAGGATTGTCATTTTAATGTTGTTAATAATTAAATTAGATTCTAAAGGTTTAGAAGAAAGTATAGGAGAAATAGAATTTTGTGTGGATGCAAGAAATAGGACATTATTTGATCACTCAAAATGCAAGACTATTCTATTGAAAATGTCTTAAAGTCTTGCATTCCAATTTTGTTAAGAATTTTTCTTTTATCATTTATTGTAGCACATATAATTAACAACTAAACATATATATCCAACACCCTTTCTTTAGTATCTCAAAATATTCATTTTGTCTCAAAACACAGGACAAAATTGGGTCATGAATCTTGTTGTGATACCCTAATTTACACTCAATATCATGAATAGACCATAAACCATCCTACTATGAACCTTTATAACTATTCAATACATTTATAAATATGTGATTGCAACAAAAGACAATTCAAAATTATTTTAAAAACGACACAATATGCGCAATGGCCTTTATATTAAGTTTTGAATCTATTAAAAGTCTTCTTATCTTCAAGTTTCTAGCTTGTTTGTTCCAATGTTGGTTAATTGGGCTATTCTTATGGCTCATAACCATGGTCCCAAAAAAAAACCAATTATGTTATGTAACTAGAGTTCTCTATAAAGTTGAAAAAACTCAAATCATTGCCTTTATAACCTTTGATTTTTCATTGATTTTTTTTTATAATGTGCTTGAAATAATCAGAATTGGTGGTTTTTTTATTTTGACTTTTTTACCACCAAAATCAATGGTTATTAACAAAATCAAATACCCATCCACCTTTTTCACAATGGTTTGTTCATGTCAACAAATCTATTAGCATCCATGGAGGTCATTGGTTTAAGGTTCAAGGTTTAATGATGTCCCATGCCTTAAATGCAAATCGTGGTATATATTATCTTGAGCATCCATCTTTATTCAATATTGAACCCATGTTAGCCAGTTCTTGAATCTTGACCCAATTATCAAGCCGGTCACTAATAACTTACTAGTCAAATTTTTATTTATTTATAATTGTTTGATAATATTGAATTATCAAAAATTTAATACTTTACCTTGATGACTTGATTATCATATAAGTAGGTTATCGATCTTGATTACTATCATACAAACATTTAAAGAAAACAAATCATCTTCATTTTCATTTTTTTTAAACCTTATAAATAGCTAGTACTTGGCAAGATATAAATAAGTGATTATCAACCAATCATTCGATAATTCATACCCTTGTGTATAACTAATGGTTATGACTCAATTTTTTGATAACCTAATTATAAATCAATGTTTTATATTGATACTAATAACTTGTGTGGTCCCCCAAATTTCTTTAATTAACGTAAGTCCAATGGTTATTAAAAAAAAACAATAATTGGCCAACATTGGTATTGACCATATGGTGAATTTGAAAACAAAAGTTCCCTTGTTTAAAATGGGTGGTATGTTGGGTGTTGTGCTTGTGTTGTTATTTCAAGAGTGAAGACCAACCTTTTTTCTTATCTAGAAAAAATTGTGTCAAATTTCACCTTTCACCAAAATTATGCAATGACCCAAATAGGAAAATTAGTGGAGTTTTCACCAAACAAGGCTCCAACAATAAAAGGACGTTGTTGTTTGCATTATCACTGGTCATCCATATTACCATATTCACCATTTGTGTTACAACGGCTATGATCCTTTTCTCATTGGATTTTGTGCCAAACCTTAATTCATTTCACCTATTCCAATTCATATATTAAGGTTTGCCTACCAAGAAGGGTCATGGATTTCTATGATGGCTCCAGTCATTTGCATTTGGAGGTGCATGCTTATCATCAAATCATGGTTTGAAATCACCAAATTTCTATTACATTTTAGGGTTTATTTGAGGAAGGGCAACACATTGCACAAGGATTAGGGAGGGGGGTGTGTTTAATCACAATGCAAAATGGTGTCATTGTAAGTTACAACTTCTAGTGTGGAGGCATGATCTAGAAGTTGGAGCCTTGAAGGTGATGGTGGCAGGGATTGTGGAATAACTAATGGACTGCAAGCTTCTTCACCATAATTTCAGAAGTTTAGGTGAGTGGACCAAGTCCTACATGTTAGTGTTTTTTTTTCAATTCTACCTTGTATGTTGAATCTTGGTGCTTATTTGCAACAATGCTCCAACAACATTCCTTTGATGTTTCTTCTCAACTTTATGAATTTGTTGTTTGGTATTGTATTGTTGTTGTGTGATTTGTGTTTCCAAAATCATGTCATGTTGTTCCAACATTTTTGTGTGCAATCATGTTGTTGTGTAATGTTATTTGTGTCTCTAGTCATGCTACATGTAATTGCATTTGATTGGTTTTTAAAAGTTCAAACCTATAGTTACACCATTTTTTTCATTTTTCAAGCTTTCAACAACTACAATCTTTGTGTTTGGACTTTGAAGTGCATTGAGTTTTTATAGTTTGCGATTGATTTGCTAAAAGCCTTAGTCGTTGTCTTGTGCACCATCTCTAATCAATTTGCATTTTTTAACTTTAAGGTTTAAATATTTGTTATGTATTGTCCTTCTGATTATATAAGTCCTAGGAGTTTTTCAAGTTCACATTATGTTAAAGTTTTGTCCCCAATGTTTTGGTTCCTCCTTCTTTTCTTGATCCTAATTTTTTTGTTGATCATGTTGTTGCACCTTATCCCAACGGTCCTTCTTCTATTGGTTTTTTTGTTGTCATTTCTTTAAATCTTGGTGCTTCTTCCTTTGCTAGTCCACATGTGCAAAACTCTCAAGACCATGAGCCAATACCCCATGTTAATTTGTCTTATTTTCTTTCTGACATGGAATCTAATCCACCTTGTAAGAAACATAAGTTTGTTGATGGGAAAATACAAAAAAAATCATATGATAGTATCCATAAATTCCAAACTAAATGGGTAGTCAAAATGCCATGGATAGAAGGTTTAGTGGCTAAAGATGGTTTTATAAATATGGTGAAATGTAAAATGTGTTATTTTGATTGAAAACAAAGAAAAAATCATGAGTTGTAAGTGGGACATTTAAACAAAACATCAAGACCATAAAATTGCAATGTGGGATATGCTAAACTTGGGTTGAAAATAGGTCAAGAATACATTGCAAAAGATTGTACACATTTGAAGAATTTGAGATTGTATGCACATAGGGGTTCCAAGTCAATTTTGGTTCAAGTAACTAGACTTGTAAGCGAAGGGAATTGGAAAATTGTCCAAATGCAATCTATTTTTCATGTCTTGTTTCATGGTCGTTCGATGTTGGAGTATGAATCTTTGTATGACCTTTTCAAAAGTTTAAATGTCCCAAACAACTCATCTATTCATTGATCTAATAATGGTGGTTGAACATTGTTGAATTCATGTTCATGCAAATCCATGAGACTAAACTTTCAAGGCCATTCAATTTTCCAAGTTCTTAGCAATTTCATGTCATGAGATTGCAACCATTGATAATGGTCCGTGGATGTGTATTCATGCCTATGTGCTTGAGTTTTGGGTCAGGGTTCCAATTTTGGTTCAAATCAAATAGATTGTGAACAATTCGGGCTTTTTTAATTTCACTAAAATTATTATGGCTACCTTGATGAAATATGGGGGCCTACCAAAGGTGGATGTGGCAAAAAAATTGTTATTCTTTGATGCATATGGGGCTTTTGTTTTGGAGGGGGGGGAGACAAGGGTCATAAGGCAAATAAAAGATGTTTGTGTTTGGGTGCCCTTTTCAATGGGTGTCCATTGTGTTGTTCATAGGATTAACCTTGGGATTCAATCTTTGTCTAATTGGACCCTCTTTGTTTGACTTGTTCTGGCATTCATTATTGCAACCCTAACCTTAGGCTTGCGACCAAGGCAAGGGCTTGCAAAGCTTGCAAACCAAGAATGAAGCCTTGGAGTCACATTTCATACTCCTGGGAGTGTAGGAAAATGTGAAGGAATTAACCCCCACACTCCCAAATGAGTTCCCATTTTGAGAGTTGGAATCCCAATGGACCCCCAAACCTTTAAAGAGCAATTTCAGGGGACAAAACTTATTGGATTGAAAATATCTTTATATCATTGAAAAGCTCTTGGAACTTAGATGTCTAAAATTTTCTCGCATGACCCATTTGGGTACTTAAAACATAAGTTATAGCCAAAAGAAGGGCCAAAAGTCAAATTGGCAATTTGACTCCCAACCACTAAAAGTCAGGAATCGCCGTGATTCCCTTGCGTGCAGGTGGCGTGTTACATACCGTTGGAAATATTTTGACAAGGGCTACAAGTTTGCCTTAAACTTCACCTCAATCAAAGGTCTTCACACAAAGTTATGGGCCCCCAAAGTTGCAAGAGTTTCAATTTAAGGAATTTCGAAACTTCAATTTGGGAGTCCTGGGACAAAATGACATTTGGGTGCTGGCCCTATGGCCAAGCATAGAGAATACTATAAGGGGGAAGGTGGTGGCTTTCAAGTCCGGGCCATGGTGAGTCTTGTGAGTTTGTGTTTGCCCGTGGTTCATCCATGCACCAAAAGTGCTCCAAGTATGCATTAACCAACTTGTTGTTCATTTTGTGCAGATCTGTGTGAATGATTGACCTGCTTGTCACTCATCTTAATCCCATCCCAAAACTCCAGCACACCCTTCTACCCCTAAAGTGCACAAGCTAGGGAACATGCTCCAACTCCTTCTCCTTTCGTTGTTTTCACCTTTGGATTCGCAGTTGAATCCATAAAAGAGTTTAAGGGTGCATCGTTCATGACCAACTTACATGGTTTTTTTCACATTCGTAGAAGTGCCATTTGGTGTTTCAAAAATTTGTTGCAATCATGGAAACCAAGGACAACAAGATATTGGAAAACATGAAAATGTAATGGATGTTTATGTTAGATCCTTTGAAGAGGATCATGTCACAATATAATCCATTGTTTGCAATAATGCAAACTAATAAAAAATTTGAACAAATGAAAAGGTGAATAATAATAAACCTTTCCATTGTTTTTAATGATTATTAAATTTTTTTTTGTTATCATGCAATCAAATTTTGCAAAATTTATTCCAACTTTGATAGTGGTTGAAGCTCTAAAAAATGACAACTAATAAATAAATGTGAAATATCTAGCTTATAAAGGCTTTCTTGATCTCTTGTCATGTTATGTCATTCAAAATCTTCATTAATTAGGATGATTTAGCTTAACCTTTATTGGGGATCAATTGTTTTATGATGTGACCAACTGATTTAACCTTGTGTGATGGCATTTAATCTAAATTAATGGGGCCATCCAACTTCTTTTCTAATTTGATGATATTTTCTTATATTGGGAATCAATTCTTCTCTAATGGAAATATGTGACTCTGTCTAGATTAACTTCATTATTTATTAATTACCATGAATTGCCAATCTTATTTTATGGCTTGAACTTTCATGAGTTTCAAAATTCAATTACATTTTTATCAAACAAATTTTATTAGAAAGAATATCATGAATTACTTATGTTGGGAATGTGTGGATTCCATCTTGTAAAACCGAACTTGTTTTCCTTTTTGGGATGCAACTTCTAATTAGAATTAACTTCTAATCTACAAATGGAATGATTTCATATCATAGATGTGAATTTTATTTGTATTGAAGATGTTTAAATTGTCATTTTGCAATCTACATTCATTTTAACGTGGCATTTTGTTGGAACATCCTTTTGTTGTAGGTCAATTTGGCCCTAGCTTGCTCATAGATACCCATCTACTCCTTAGACTTGATGTTGTGCTTCCCTTGATGGAATTAATGCCTTGTTGAAGTTTGCTCAAAGGCAAAATGTTTTCATCAACAATTTCATTATAACAATAAATGTGTGCCACGACAAATTGTATAGATTATATTGTGACAACAACAATGCCTTCTTTCGTGATGAGTTTTGGTCACTTAGTGGATTGTTGGTATGTGACCATCACCAGATCCAAATGAAATGGGTTACTACTTATAATAGTGATTCAATAGATCGCATTACCTTTGTGCTAGAAGGGGAATACAATTGGAAAATTGGGGTGCCATATGTTTAGAAACTGGCATAATGATCCCAATGACACAAGCTATTTTTGCCCATGTATTTTAACCGATAAAAGCAAAATGTAAACATAAGTTTTATTTACCTTAAATCTTTTTCAAATGTTTAGTTAATTTTAGCTCATATTTTTTTCCAAAATCATGATTTAAATAGGGATTCATGATATTGGAATTTGGATATAGGTTTAGATCTAAGTCCTATTATAAGTATTACACAAATTTGGCATGTGGGTTGAGGTTGGAATTGGCAAAAGTTGTTGTAGGCTGATTGAAAAGTTGGACAATTTTTTGAATAGTTAATACTAGATACCATGAGAATTATTTATCCTTAGTATTGGTTGTAAGAAGATGTGGACATAATTTGTTTTCAACACTTGGAAATGTTGAAAGAATTTTACGACAATCCATGTCCATGTGGAGCTGCAAGAAACAATAAATCTACCCTAATGGTAACTATTATTCTTTCAAGTTGGGACTTGGATGCACAACAAAAACTTTTCAAGTTTACCATGAAATCAAATGTTTTTCAAGCAATGGCAAAAATGGTGGCATTAGCAGTTGACAAGGTGCAACCCCAAATTGTTAATCCCCTAAGTCATTTGTGGAAGGTGATCAATGTTTTTCAATTCATGTCCCATATTTTCTCAATGTATTTGAAATTAGTAAAGATTGTTATGATTCATGTTTTTGTGTATGTAAAGGATGAAAGATGTGTCAATTTTGTGTCATATTTTGAAAGTAAATTGTGGAATCATTTAATTATGCATCTATCGTTGGTTGTTGTTATGTATGCACAATGTTTCTTCACATTTGATACCTTTCCTTATGCAACTAGATTTGAGAGTTGGACAAATGTTACAACAACTTATGGTCGAGGTTGATATGAGTGATTTTATTAATATTTCTTGTGTTCATGTGGTTTCTATGACTACAACAAGTTTTGGATGTGTCCAAGTTTCTATGGGTGTTATTTTACATTACAGGTCATGTTTCTGACTAGATTGTTAATTCCGCATATAATTTTTGAAGCTAGAATGCAATAGATCTCAAGATCTACTAACCAATATATATACCATGTAGAATTACTTGATGCTAGTTTACGCAATGTATTTGTTTACAACATTGCCCAAAGGCAATTTTAATACACTGGTTGTAGCCAAAAACATTTGCCACTTGTATATCCAAACTCTAGATGTATTTGCCACCTACACCACAAGGACCCCACAAGGCTAAAATGAAAAAAAAACGTTGGTGCATACTTGCAAAGCTCCAAGTCCCAAAAGTTCCAAGATTATTGGACACAATTTTTCAAGTAAACAATTCTTTAAATCATAATCATGTGAAAATTGGTATGTTATTGAGTGCAGTGTGAACCTCCCAAAATCCAGAACCTACAAGAGAATCAGTTACAATTCTTTGTCCAAGACTTGGTTTCCTACAAGTTGTGGGCAAGTTATTTTTCCAAAGAATAAAGCTACAATTTGATCAATTGCTCTTGGATTCGAACTAAGTGAAGGAACTCTTGTTTCCACCTTATTGGTTTTTCAGGCCTAGCCTGTGGGTTACCACCCTTGGCTAGCCCAAGAAGGGTCTTGGAAAAGTTTCTCAAATTATACAAAACCAGATTTCTAATTGACTATGCATCCAATAAATTAACATATTGCAACATTTGTTTGGAGGGGGTTAAAATTGTAACACTTGATTTTTTTGGATGCTTCATATAAAGTAGTTGCACCCCCTCTTCAATCTCCTCCCTGAAAAACATTTTCACAGTAGTTGTCAACCCTTGATCCTGGAAAATTTTACTCTAGCTTATTGTTATTTTCTCTATGAAACTCTTGAGAGGGTTTTAGTTTCATTTTTTATGTTTGAATAATTCTTTGGCTTCATTGGGGGTTACAATTTACAATTACCAGTTTTTTTGTGGTTATTTCAATTTGTAGAAAACCAATAGTTATGATTTTTAAATTATTCCAAAATCCAAAAATCATCAATTCCAATTCCTTTAGAAAAAAAAAGCAGAATCAAAGAATTGCTAGTTCTGCTTATTTTTAAAACCTTAATGAACTGATGGTTTTCATGAAAGAACTTGCAATGAACTAGTGGTTTTATGGGTTTCAGGTTTAATAGTTCTAATTGTTTTTTCAAAATGTTAGCATTTTAAAAACATGTCTCAAGTATATGAGTTTTTTTTTTTTTTTTTTTTTTTTGCTTAGGCATGTAATTGATATATGTGATCATTTTTATTATTGTATACTATAGTACATGAATAGTTTCAACATTTTATTTTATTTTAAATTTTCTGAATTTTTGACAAACTATTTATTACTTGTGTTAAATTCTTTATAATTATTGTAAAATTAAGAATCAATAGTTTGAACTACAAACATTAAAGTTCAAGAAATTAAAGCTGAGATAGTCAAACACAACAAGAAAGTGTTTATTATTATTTATAACCATTCATAGCCAGAAAAAAATTATTAAAAAATCAAATGCCAAAGGTAAATTTTAAATTTTAATTAATTATTCGACAATTTGTTGCCAAATGGGGGGGGGGGTGTATATGATAGTGTCAATAACTTTTAAATTTTGAGTTTTGGGCTAAGCCTAAGTAAATAGAATCAGATCTGTGTTGGAATTAAACTCATCTAAGGGCCACTTTAGACAAGGGTCAAGGGACCAATTTGAAACACATTGAACTTTGAATTAGGCCCTTCTTCACATTAGAAAATACATTTTTTTGTAAGGCACAATGAAACAAATCAAACCTTGAATTGGACCCTTCTTCACATTAAAAAATACATTTTTTTTAAAGGTACAATGAATGTGTCTAAGGACTTGGGCTTCAATTCGAAAGTCCAATATTGAAAATGTGTGATTGACATGTGAGAGGATTAGGTTAATATGTGCTCTTATTTCTTTTCTTCTTTCTTTTTTATGATTTTTTTTTAATTCTTTTTTTTTTTTTTCGTTTTTAACTTTGAAAATGCACTCTTTCTAACAACCACTTTGCAAGGATCCACAAAATCAACCATGTCAACTCTAAAATTGATCGAAATTGGGGGAGCTTATGTCTTTTCAAGAATGTCTTCAGTCTATAACATGTCTTTCATTCACGAGTAAAAAAATAATGAAAAAGAGGGGGAAAAACAATTTAATGAACAACCTTGGACCTTAGGTTAGATTTTGGCTTTCCAAATCATGAGCTTTCTTTTAAGCTTTTTTTTTTGTTTTTACCAATTGGTTTTCCTTCCAAAATGATGCCATGTAAGTTAAATCACAATTTGATTTTCTTGGTACTAGATCTTTGTTTAAAGGCCTTAGGATCAATTTAAAGCTCTGACCAATAGGAATTTTCAATTTCATTAGACCCTTGTCTAAAGTGACCTTAAGATTTTATTTATTTATAATTGGAAACCAATTGTCTTTAACTAAGTCTGGATCAGATTGGATGTTTTATCAAAGTGAAACAAAATCCTTGAATCGGAACGAAGGGTTTTTTCAAATAAAAAGAAAATTAAAACTATGACTAAAGATTTTTTTAACATTATTACATAATGAAAGGATTGTTTTCAAGTGGTCTCATCATTGGCATTACCAAAGGTTGTTGCAATTCCAATTTCTTTCTTTTAGCAAATAAGTTTCAACAATAACTCAAATCCTTACAAGCTTTTCTATTCACAAGTGCATGGTGGACTATGCAACTATAGACCACAAGTGGTTATAAGGTCGAAATTATTTATGTTTATTACATAGTTATGAATTTTATTTTGTTTGTTTGCACAAATATTCATCCACTTTTTTATTTTTTAATAACTACTATGCCACACCATTCTCATATCATGGATTTCACACATTCATAAATTAGGCCAAAACCTTCAAAACCTAAATTTTCAATTCCTTTCACAAATCTACTATATAAAACTTTGCACCCATACAACAATTTGTTCTCATCAATTGAAAGTGTTTTCAAAAGTCATAATTAACACTCATTTATATATTAATATAAAAAATTAAATTAAAAAAATTCCTAAAGTCTTACACATCACATGGCTTACCATATGATTCAACATGCATATTAATGTGCGCAAAAATTTTCCTAATGAATCAACATGTGTGAATTGTACACATTAATTGAAACTATGACTAATTAATGATGACTCATTAAACCATTATAAAATTATAAAATCCAACCACCAAATAAATTACCAAACTTAATCTCAGGTAATTACATAAGTAACAATTTATTTACATAAAGTTACACAACCCTACAATTGAAAACCTAAACCCACCACCATCCATTGAAAACCCATTATGAATCAATTATGGTTCATCCAAGAGTGAAAAATAAATCCCATTGAGGTAGGTAGATAATGACAAATAGGTGGCTCCTACATGCCTCTAAATGGTTAATATGATATATGATATGGTAATGGTTATTAATGGCTTGTTACTAGTCCCCAATTAATTTTAATAAAAACCTATCAACATTAAGAAGCCACATTACTGATTGCAATAATGTGACAAGTATTATGAATGGCATAATGCATGCATTTTTTGAGCTTACACATTTCATTAAGCCCACCTTAGGGGTACCCATTAGATATTATGGGAATTTTCATTTCAAAAACCCTACAACAATTTGTATGCCATGTGAAGCCCTCATAGACGGCCAGAGTGAATTAACAGCCACCAATGCACCAATTGGCCGTTCTGTCCACTGGATGGGTTGTGTTTTTTCATTCGGTGCCGGATGGGGCTCATCACAATCGATTTCTTTTTGCTGCTGACCATTATACTTTTCTTTTTTTTTTTGTTCTTGGTCGTTTTTCTTGGACCTGACCTCACACATAGCTACCATGCTCACTTTCCTACCCTCATAAGTATTGCACCAACCTACTGACACAGCTACCCTAATAACTAGTTATCCTACTAACACTAGCTATTGTACTAACCACCTACCCTACTAACCTAGCTACTCTATTAATTACATACCCTACTAACTTAACCATTAGGTATAGGGTTGAGACACAAATTAATTAATAAGTTTTTCACAAATGTATAGTAATTAATCTAAAGTAGGCTAAATTTGGGGGGAAAATTTTAGGGCTTACACATATGTGAAGTAATACAATTGCATTTCATATCTTCTTAAAAAAGAGTGGAAAAATTAGGTTGGAAAGATCACACAAAGATAAAAGACCTATCTTCTCTTTTGGTTTTATATGAAATTTATTTGATTATTTTTAAAGATTAACGTATTTTCTTTCAGTTAATAAATATTTATAGTTTAAAACCTTTGAATTTTGGTTTTTAATTTTTTTCCTATG
>Ga0209208_10002376_pt1 | contig 26964 bp, 19 predicted proteins | sample S1TSphfallax_3_FD_187694 | JGI IMG/M metagenome (GOLD analysis project Ga0209208, IMG submission 187694) | Host-associated microbial communities from peat moss isolated from Minnesota, USA - S1T2_Fd - Sphagnum fallax MG (SPAdes) (version 2) | ecosystem: Host-associated > Plants > Peat moss >...
CATGTCTTCATGGATTTGATGACATCCAAACTTATAAATTTTTTTCAATGCAACTATTCAAGTGTCTATGTAGTCCTAAAAGCTTACTTGTCCATCTACAACTAGAATTAATGAAGTATTGTGGATGTGTGTGACTTTCTGTATGCCTTTAAATTCTGGTGGTATATTAGGTGTTTGGAACCTAAAGGTTTTTTGTTTTGCTAGAAACTTATGTTTATGGTATGCAACTCAAACATAAACCATAATAACGTTGGTTTTTATGAGTATCACATTCAAACAAACCTCAAACCCATCTTCCTGGATTTGATGACATTTAAGTTTTTGATGTTCTTTTCAATGCAGGTGCTCAAGTACCTATGTAGCCCTGAAAGCTTACTTGTCCATCTACAACCATGATTAATGAAGTATTTTGATAATGAGGATGCGTGTGATTTTTTCTATGCCCCTGAATTTTGGTAATATACTAGGTGTTTGGAAGTTAAGGGTTTTGTCTTCTACTAGAAACATGTGTTTAAGGTTTGCAACTCAAGCACAAACCATAATATGCTAACCTTGATGAGTATGGCATTCAAATAAACCTCAAACTCATCTTCTTAGATTTAAGATCTTTCAAGATTATATTGTTTATTTCAATGCATATGCACAAGTATTTTAAGGTCCCCTAAAAGTTTACATGTCCATCTATAACCATAATTAATGAAGTGTTTTGATAATGTAGATGAATTGTGTGACTCTGAATATGGCCTTGAATTTTGGTAATATATTAGGTGTTTGGAGGTTAGGGGTTTTGTCTTTTGCTAGAAACCTATGGTTATGGTCTACATTTCAAGTAAAAACCTTAATAATATTTAACTTGATGAGTATGACATTCAAACACAACTTAAACTTGTCTTCCTAGATTTGATGGTGTTCAAGTTTATAATGTTAATTTGAATGCAGTTGCCCAAGTACTTATGTAACTCAAAAAAATTACTTCTCATTCTACAACCAACATGATTCAAGTTTTTTTATAGAGTGGATTTGTGCAACTTTGATTATGGCCTTGAGACCCTACCCTAAGCTCTACAACTTTAAAAACTTGGTAATTCAAGTGAGGTTGGAGTGTAAAAGTTTTAAACCAAAAACTTGTGTGTTAGGTTTGCAACTAGAGCATATACCCTAGTCTTTTGGATTTGATGAGTATGGTACCTAGTCACTCCTAAAAATTGTCCATGTTTCTACAAATTGTTTTGTATTTACACCCATTATTTGATTTGCAAACCATGTTTTTAATAATTATTTTGGCTTTTTTTCAATGGTTGAAATCTAATCATTTTTTTGGTGGTAATAATTGATTAGTCAAGGTTTTGTCTAATGGTTGTTAAACCAATGATTATGTATGTAGATTTAAGTGTGAACGGTCTTTTTTTTTTGGGGCATATTTCCAGGGTTGGCTGAATTTTGGGCAAGTACATTTTCAAAATTAAATTTACTACAGACATAAGTATTTGAATCAGTGACATTACATAAGGCTAAAGCCTTTTAGAAGGAAAAAACACCAAGGCAATTTGTTGATTATGTCCAACTCAACACCATTGCAACTTTTTACAATTTAGTTTTGCAAATTATAGCCTAGGTAAGAAGTAGGTTATTCAACTTATTCTTGTTGTTGTGTGGAAGCAAGTTTACACTAATTATCAAACAACTTATCTTGATTCATACATTGTGGAAGAAACCTTCAAAAATTGATTGTGAAACATTTTGAAAAAATTAAAAATATGAACTTCAAATGTAAAAGGTTCAAAGAAAGCAACATTACAATGTGATGAAGTGCTAGAATGTTTGAAGGCCACAAATGGGCATGCAACAAGGAATGTCTTAAAGAGATGTCAAAGTCTAATTGATGGGGCACTTATAGCTAAAACCCCATCATCTACCCCATCATTTAGTTGGTTTGAACCTATAACCCCTAATCGTAATCCTAGCCCATTTTGGACTTTACACCATCTAAAAATGATAGTGGTGAAAAGTCAATGACAAAATCGAAGATGTTGCAAAGCCAATCTACAAAGCATGACAATAGTTGCATTTCGCTTTTTAACAGCTTCCCAAATCCAAGATGCCTTCCTAGTTGCCAAGGTGGAGATTAATAGTTTGAAAACAACTAGAAAACTAGTTGTTATCATGGAAGAAGAATTTAGATCGAGGGTTAAATATATTTTGCACCTGTAACTAAAAGTCCCTAGCCCAACCATGTGTAATTCAATTAGCAATTTGATCACCAACAACATTGTATGTGAAGTCCATGCGTCTTCTATGTAGGAAATTAGTTAAAAGAGTTGCAACTTGGAACAAATGTGCATATTTTGGTTTGGTTAAATAAAACATCTTCATGAGGTGCCTTCACTTTCTTTTCAACCCACCTATGCCCCACTCCACTTGCACCCTAAAACTTACATGCATTTTGTTGTAGGTTTGCACTGCAACATGATCAACATTTGGCGATAATTCTTGTTGCCTTATCCTCTACATAATAAGCATCTCCTCACCCATATAGCTTGGATCTCCCAATAGGTACTCAAAGTAATCATCACTATTAGTGAAGTATTGATGTCAATTCTTATAAACATTGGAATGCTACAAGATATTCACATCATGGTAAAAGCTAAAATAACCAAATGTCTACGTAGATGAACAACCCATGATGGTCTAAAATGACCGTGTTGTTCATTTCATATATCTTTTTCCACCCAATAAACCATGTGCAATGTGCTTCATTTTGCCAGGGCATTGTATTTCATCCTCAAGTGCATGGTTGATGCATGATGCAATGAATATTGCATCATCGGATAATGTAGATTTTGACTAGTTCCACATAAAGGCGTCATGCATAATCAAGCATCACATTTTCATGCTTCATGTAATGAATGAAATTCAAGAGATGTTGCTTAGGCGCCAATTTTGATGGCCTCCCCAATACAATTGGACCTTCACTTATCGTGATACAAAACAAAACATTAGACTTGCAAACCTTAATTGTAAACCCCAATACCTACTAAACCCCTAAATCTAAACCCTAAATTTCAGACCTAAAAACCTTAACCTAAACCCTAAATTTCAGACTTGAAAACCCTAAACTAAACTCCTAAACCTAAACCCTTAATTTCAGACCTAAAAACCCTAGCCTAACCCTAAAATTTAAACCTGAGAACCCTAACCTAAATCTCTAAACCTAAACCCTAAATTTTAGACCTAAAAACCCTAGCCTAAACCTTAAATTTCAGACTTGAAAACCCTAACCTAACCCTAAAATTTAAACCTGAAAAACCTAACCTAAATCTCTAAACATAAACCCTAAATTTAAACCTAAAAACCCTAGCCTAGATTTTTAAATTTCAGACCTGAAAACCTTAACCCTAAGTGTAAACCAAAAAATTCAGACCTAAAACCTTAACCTTAAACCTAAGAAATCAGAACTGAAAACATAAAATATGAACAAAAAAGCTCACATGTGGATCTAGAATGGGCTTTAATGGTAGGGACCACATGAGAAGCCAACTCATCAAATTTCTCGAGTGTAAAGTTTGTCAATGTCTTGAATAATGGTAGTGTGGCTTGCATCGTACCCAAAACATCTTGGACACCAACACCAAGGGTCGGGTTGATAGATTGACCACCTCCCTTTTTCCATGTCATGTGAATTGAACAAATCATTAGTGTTGGAAGCCATTGTTGCCATCATCTAAAAAATGACAAGGTCATCTTGACTCACAAAAGATCTTCATCACTTGAAGATGAGGTGGAATCATCACTAATTGAAGAGCTTGAGGAAGACATTTCTCAAGGCTTAAAATGAAAACAAGAAGTGATGAAAACAAAAGAGGAAAAAAAAAAGACCTCTTCGTTATATAGTCCACATGGGAATTTTATTCTACATTTTAAGTACCAACCCTAGCCTAGATCTAAACCATATTCAACAAAATTACAATCCATCATTTTAACCCTAATGTTTTATTTTCTAACCCTAAATTCTGAAGACCATACTTGTAAAACCTTAACCCTAAAGTTAAGCCCTAAACCCTAAACCTGAAACCATAAAATTTCAAACCCTAAATTATAAAACCAAAGCCTAAAAAATTAAACCCTAAATACTATAAACAGCCTTTACAATTCAGACCCTAATAAGTTTAACCCCAAACCCTAAAATTTCAAACTTTAACAAACCCAAACCTAAACCTTAAAACCAAACCATACAAACCCTAAAAAGATGAAACTTAAACCCTAAAATTCAACCCCTATGTAGCCGAACCCTAAAGCCTAAAACCAAACCTTTAAATAGTCAATAAACCATAATAATAGTCTATAACCATCAACAATGTCCAAAGGATTTTTTTGAAAACAAGGGCCAAAAGTCACAATATTTCGATGGAAAAAAAATTGAACTCACCATATTTTGATGGTAGGTTCTTGCATGTTGGCAATACATAAGGTTTGAAAAAAAATCTACTTTTCCATTTGACCCCTAATCAAACTTAGTTAACTCTTATTGTGGATGATCACCAATTCACCTACTTCACAAAATTGGAAAAAAGAAAAACTTGGACAAGGTAGATGCGACTTCCAAATGTAAGTGTAAAAATCAATTTTATTACCTTGTTTTGCATGGTGGGTATATGTGTAGTTACACTTACCCTCCCACCAATGGTCATGACATAACCCGATTTTCAACATTTAAATTCTTCATATATTTTTTTGCAACCTAATAATGGGTCTTACAAATGTTAATGAAAATGATCGTGATTATTACATCTTTGCCATTTACTTGTAGAGTACTTAGCTTGCATAAAACCTTTGATATTGTACAAATTGAAAGAGTTTGATTCTTTTTGAAATCTTTGAAAACACATTTAGCTCAAGTTTTTGACAAAATTATTGATTAAATTGTTTTAAGTGCCTCATAACTCTTATATATATATATAAACATTAGTACTCATTAATATATCTTTAAAAAAATATATATATATGTCACAAGCATGAACAAGCCAAAATTGTATATTTATTGATCTTACTTTGCTATTAGACGAAATGAAATCGTAACTTCACTTATGTGTTTTGATTTTTATTTGAACACCAATGTGGGAAAACCTGAAATTTATTAAATACTTATGTAAACCAAAACAATTTAATTGAAATGAGCCCAATTTAATTCATCTAAATAGCTTTAACATACAAGGTGTGTTCCTAACATGCCAGTTGCTAAAAACCTTTAATTTGTTGGAATAAACAACAAAAAGCTTGCTTGAACTAGCCATTTCATATGCCACATTTGTAGAGCTCATAATTTTAGAATCCATTGCCATGTTACAATATCATTTGAAAACCAAAATAAGTAGAAGTAAAACCTAATTTCACAAAGTTCACAACACACATTAAAAGAAAATTTACATGGAAAATGCCAAATTAATTAAAGTTTTATGAAGACAAGTAATTGTGTTGAGAATTCATTGGTTAATAGTACTTGTAAAGAATATGATTAACAAATTCAATGTAGGATACAACATGTAGCATAAAACCCTAGGGTGAGGGCATTCTCAAAATAAGGGGCCTAGGACAAGGCAATAGCTGAGTTTAACATGCATTTTGAGAATGTCCATGAATTGTAAGCTTCACCCAATCATAAAGCATGAAATGAAAATTTTCATTAACCTAAACATGCATAGTGCATACATCATATGAGGGGGAGGGTTCTTACACCTACTCATAAATGTAAGATCTCCAATTCTTAAGGAGAAGGCATAATATTCCTTCACTTTTCTAGGAGGTATTTTCCTAGATATAAAGTGCCTTCAAAATACACCAAGAAAGTTTTTCAAGTGCCTTCTAAAAAAACAAAAATGTAGTCACCAAGAGTGTTAAAGAATGTTGTGTCGCTCCTAGAACTAGCACTTAAACCAAAACAAAGTTTCATTTGGTTTGAATTTGAAAAGAGACCAAAATGACCCTACCAACAACTTGAACCTTTTTAAGACTTAAGAGCTCTCAAAGTTTAAACTCCATTCCTATTAACACTAATGCATTTTGATATCCATGTCAATTTAGCTACAACCTTTGGGTGTTGATATTACAAAGTAACAATCATTTTTTGTTATCCTTACAAAAACACATCTAACAATTACTATTTTGTAATATCAACACCCAAAGCTTGTAGCTACTACACTCTTTTCACCTACCCACTGATATGAATATGAAGATGTAAATTTAACACAAGCTTTTTCATAATTTGATCAGATTCAATTTAAACCAATTACTTTAAATTGAATTGAATTGAATGCAATGTCATTCAATATTTTCATTCAAATGGAACTTATTTTCCACAACTCATTTTTTTGGTCATTTCATCATCACTAGTAGTGCACATCAGCATGGAGGCCAAACTCTATATTCTGTGTATCAACAGACAGATTATCATATAACCAAATGATTTCAACGTTTGACGGACCTGACTCTAAATCATAAGATAAATCCATCCAGTCTGCGCATTTCAGATCATAAAACACAGTTCATCAAAGAGAGTGAAAAAAAAAGACTCAACATCAAGAGATTTTTCAAGTATAGTACATCTGAAATTGAAGGTTTAAAAGAACAACCCTTTTTGACACCTGAAAATGCATATTCAACATGAGAGGGCTGAATTAGATTCACACACAATGGCAACCTCTGGTATAGGTATTGAAAATTAAAGAGTGGGAAGGAGTGGGAAGGAGTCTCACCAGAATCTGTTCAACTCCATCTGTGATGAAATGATGAAGATGCTGCACCAAAGTTGATAAGTTTAGGTCCAGTAGTCAGTCGCTGGATAAGAGTTCCCTGGGAGCACAGCTGATACACCCCGTGCTGTAAGAACCACAACTTAGGGGCCTTATTCTTCACAAAGTAGAAGAATAGGGTGAGCCTAGGGTGAGCCAGTCATACTGCTGGCCCAATGACTCACTAGATCAGACATTGAGGAATAACACCATAAGTAGTATTAACAAGGATTTCCCTCCAAATGAATTCAAAATTAAGAGATCATGCAGAATTCTACTATTAGCTCTCGTAACAGATCACTAGAATTTCCATTTACCTTTCTTTTCAAAGTATGGAGCAAGGAAATGAATGAAGCAAAGCACAAAAAGAGTATTCCAATGTTCAGAATGTGGCATCATGCTCCAAGAATATTTCAACTGATCATAGGATGAACTTCTCAGATAGAACGTTGGAGAAAACAGGGTTCCAGGATTCAGCAGCAGAGACTTATACCCATCGGAGCATCTTCAGTACAAGCACCTTATGTAAAAATTGGCCTAACAAAACCAAAGTTGAAGAAAGTGCCTTCACATCCCAGATGCTGGACAATATCAAATGCCTAAACCTACAACTGGGACTCAATCCAGATGTTGTCTGTCAGAAACTCCAGATGCACAAAACGTGGAGCGGTTTCCTTAAAATGCACATTTGCTTCAGGCCCATAGTTTGACCCAAAGATTGATCGGAACACAAGGAACCTTCTCTGAGGAGGAAGGCTTTCTATCTGTTGTGCATTTGCAGCTAAACTCAATTCATGAAACCAAATGTGCCTGTTAAATACAGGAGGCAAAAGACTTGAGAAATTGTCCCAACTGAACAACATCTCTCTTGGACACTCAACAACAGAATTCCAGCTTCTTTCAGCACACCAACCAGAATCTCTGCCACTGATGCAGCTTCATCCATCTTCCTTAGCAGCTTCCTCCTTTCTTATTCTTTCCTCTTCTTCTTTATTGTAGATAGCATTTAGCTTCCGCTCCAGCTGCAGACAGAAAAGCAATAATGAAAAACTGTGAGGCCTGCTGTGAACTTTTGATCCCTCTGTAAATTTGATGTTTCCCATCATAAAAGATGATGTGGAACCCTGAACCCTAGAGTACTACTGTCTCATGGTAACATGCCATCTTCAGGCTCTAATAAGATTATCCAGGAACTCTCTAGACCTTCAACCTTACCTCTCAACCCTAGCATTGTCCCTGCCATATCAGAATGACACATCATGATGCTGGCCTTGAAACTGGAATCCTTGAACCTCACAAAAACAAAAACATTCCTCTCTTTAACCTTGAACTAAACTAACTTTGGCACATATAGAGTTTTAGTCTTGACATACCCCAACATTTTTCAACTTGACAGTTTGAAGCTCATCCATGAGGATTGCCACCCTCGCTTGCAACTCAGCAACTTGCTGAGTAAGATCTCGTTCCCTATCTGTCAGCACCTCTGTCTGCAAATGTGACAAGCAAAAACAACCAGAAAACAATCAAGGATCCAAACCTGTTCCGCAAAATGTTCCTAAAGTTTCAGATCAGGCCCTCTGTTTGCATCTGTCATGGTGTAGGTGAGTAAAGGATGTGCATGCATTTCCTAAGAGCATGACTGGTCAAGGAGAATAGAAACAGACCAACTCCCAGAACTAGCTAGGGTACAGGCTGGCCAAGTGGACAATTCATTATGTTCTGAATAAAAGTTCTCAAACACCTGGTTTTAATGCTTCAGAACATGTGAAAGAAGATTCTCATGAGAAATCATTTTGAACATGAGAGGCTTGAAGGTAGTCAGAGTGAGACTACACATGAAAACACACATACCGAATAATCTGTGCAAGCACTGAAACTTGAGCTTCTTGAATTCTTTGATGCATTGTATAGACGTTGAGCTGCACAAAACTGTCTGAATCAATACTGAGACAACAAAGCAGAGCCGCCAACTATGAAATCTGTTGAAATCCAAACTCTTGGATTGCTGTTGCATGTGATAAAATTCTTTCATATGAAGCTTCAAACTAAACTCAACAATGAACATGTTACTAATAATCAATTCTTCTCAAAAGTGCCCAACTTGCATCTCCTGAAGGTGCTAAAATCCTGTCACAACACCTCCAGCTGTAATTGTGGTTCTGGATTGCAAAACCAAAGTGAAGTGCAGGTCTTAACTGGCTACTGCAATTCCCCAAAGCTAAATCTTGAATGGACAGCCACCTATGACTAATGCACCTTGCAGAAATGGAGTGCAAATGTTCTGCTGCAATGTATTCTCATCTTTGGAGGGTGGACTGACATTTTGATAGCTGAGTAACAAAAAATTTCTACTTCAGCACACTGCTGCAAGCTACAAGGACAGAGTTGGGGCGACTCACAATTTGTGGCATCACTTGGGCTTATGCCACTCAAGATATGCATCAGAGCCTCCTGCAAACTCAACGCAGAGCCTTAACAGCATACTCTCAAATCAGAAGCATAGATATCCTTGTGAAGCTACAGTTTAGTGAGAGAAGGTAAGACTTGTTGAGGACTCAGAATATGGCAGACTGATCAAAAAGCGTGACCAAACATAGGACATGGTACTCAAAAGTACCTGCTGCATAATCCCAAGGTGAAGGGCATTCTGCAAATGAGGCATTAAGGCCACAACAGGTACTGATGCACTGGTGAGAGCTGCTGCAGACGACAGTGGAAGGTTTGCTGCTGCTTGTTGCTGCTGCTGAAGACCCTGCACTCGTTACTATTAAGAGTCAGCTTCACGTCTCTGTATAAACAGAATGAGAAAACTCATGTTCTTGCTGCTGCAATTCCATTTTGTTGGTTCAAACCTTGCAAGGAATGGACAGAGGGACCTAAAATCCAGTTCTTTGAGATGAGGATCTTTATGAATCCATGTCCTCATGGAGACACGAAGTATCTGAATTTGTGTCTCCACGAGGACGTGGATTCATAAAGATCCTCATCTCAAGGAACTGGATCTTAGCCAAATTAAGCTGGATCTAACTTTGGCACCATCTCTTATTCTTGCAGACAAAACATATTTCTTCTCAACCTTTTGAATAAAACCTGAGGACCATTCAGCCACACAATTGGCTGAATAATTGGAAGGCATAGGCAGCATAGCATTGCTAAGCAACCTGTGAGCTCACAATTCCAGATGGGCTTTTATGTGGTGAGTCCTACATTCAAAGCAGTATTGTAAAATGGTACGTTGCACAAGGACCAACTCAAGGAGAAGTCAGTCATACACATACAAAGGTATGTATAGGACAGAAAGTCTGCACAAAATTTCTGTCTGTTTAGGTTTGGACCAACTTCAGTTATATTATGAACAATTGTGCTTTATAAATGAGCAGGTGAAACAATAACTGCAGTAATCCAGATCTTTGATTGCAGATCATCAGACATGGATAGGTGTGATACTTTCTACTAACAATGGAACAAGAGGCATTATAACTTGTACACTGTATAAACAAAGGGAGTCTGCATATAACTTTGACTAAACTCTTTTGATCAAATGCTTTTCCCAAAACACAAATAGCACACTTTGTCACTACTGGCACAATGCCTGATCAATAGATCCCAACCATTTTAAGACATGGTTCACCTTGGCTCCTTTCAATCATATAGCATGACAACTTTGGGTCATTTCCAGAGAGGAGAATGTATAAGAAGTCAGCAGGGATCCAGATTTTAGAACCAAGGCCACATTCACTTAGTACAGAAATGAGGTTCATGAACTTCATATGTTCCAAAATTATGTCATCCTATCTTTTTCAGCTATAATCAGTTCAAGGAGAGGATGGAGAAATACTCCCCTACCTCCAAATTCCCATCATCTGAGGTGACAGAAAAACGGCCTTTTTGAAGCACTGGTCCCTTCTGAACAGGTGCTTTTGACTTCTCTTCTAGACCATCCTTGCTCCCTGTCAAGACAATTGAGTTGACAAACAACCACATTGACTTACACACTCATAACCACCAGGTGTTGACTGAACTGCATAGGTGAATATTAATGTCTAGGTGGCCATACATCATTGTAGAGTTCATGAATGCATATGGATGTCAGTCAGGGTTCCTGCAACTCCTTGAATCCCTGAATCTCACTAAGAGGTGAAAATGACCAGCTATCTTCAGATAGGATACTTCAGTCCTCAGATTTCAGAGCATGAAATTAATCTGGAGTGTATAAATCAGCCCTAACCACATCATAGTATGTTCAAAATGGCCAAGCATAATCAATGGTTGGCCCAAACTGCTTTTTCTCACACACCTGTCTGGTTTGCTCTTTGGTGCGATTGTTAACTGATCATTACGCAAATCTAGTGTTTAACAGTGCTTGACAGGCTCATTCTAGGGTGATGGCTGTAGGATTCCCCATAAACCAGATCTGCTGTCTTCTGATCCTCTGACTTTAAGATATCAGTTCCCAGTTATTACAATGGACAAAGATTCTGACGTAGGAGTCTTTATTCCTAGGTTTTAAAACTTTTACTCCTGCATCATAATGGAATTAGAAAGTAGAAAATCTTTCACTTTGTATGTAAGAGCAAAGCATTAGAACAAAAGCAGACAACATTGATGCATATATTCAAGCCATCCATATGGGCATTTCAGGTGTGGTCAGTGGGAAATAGGTGAAGAGACATGCCAGGAGCAGGTCTAGCAGGTCCTTGGGCTCCATTGGCTGGACGATTGTCCACAACAGTGCGCTCGCCAGTTGATGTTAAAGGTCCACTTAAAGGCCGTTCTCTATGCCGTGAAGAGTCATCATTGGTCCTTCCACCTTGACGGTGATCTTTGTCCCTGTGAGGGAATGTTACGTAAGAATGTGAGAAGTTAGAACATTTGTTGATATGGGATCTATAGCACATTAAGAGAATCCAAATCACAGACTGCTAAGGACCCGATCAAGGACACCCTTAGTCCATTGCCCCTTTCAGGTGGAAAGATTGAAAATACATAATGCCAATTCTGCTCTATTGCAATGGTAGTCCAACTGAAAGAACAGTGATTTCAATATTGTGTAAGTATTAAAGAATGTTTACCTGTCACTGTCTCGTTCCTCATCTCGAGTTCGGACACTTGAAATGACTCGCTCAGGCAGAAGGGGGCCACTGCCACCACGACGAGACTCCTCCCGATCTCGATCCTCCAGTCGTCGGTGTTCCCTCTCATCATACTTCCGGTGCTCCCGTTCCTCCCGATCCCTATCCTCAGACCATCGATGTTCCCTCTCATCATATTTTCGATGTTCTCGTTCCTCCCGTTCACGTTTCACCTGGTCTCGATCATCACCTCTCCATTGCTCAGCTTTTGGAGACCCATGCCAACCTGGGCTCTCGAAATCCGTATCGTCCTCAAAGACATCAAACCGGCCTCTGCACAGCTGGACCACAATCAACTGCAATACATGGCCAATGAACTCATACAACATTCACTCAAAGCAATCCACATAAGAAGGATAACAAGCAATCCAAAATCAGGAATATGGTAGTCTTCACAGTCCTTTATCTCAAGTGGTGTATAAACTGCATTCACAAATAAAGCTAGACAGTAGAACAGAGGATGCTAATTAACAGATTTTGAGCATCATACATGAGATCTTGAAAATGGAGGAACTAGATTCTGTCTTCATGAAATCAGGTCCAATTGATGACTTACATATGTTTGGGTTCTTTTCTTCCTGCAGATGCTGTAACCCTACAAATGGGCCCAACATAGCAATGATCACCTTCAGAAAACGGTACTGCCACTAGCAATAAATTAACCTTTAATTATTTAGCTGACCATACAGCAGCAACATAGTCTGAAATTTGGAGATGAACACCACTATTGATGATCAGAGCTGGTAGTAACCAATAATTAAGAGTGATTCTTCAAAGAAGCCAAAGATGAAGGGGCTCTAAATAATGTTGTTGAATGCCACTGGCATCTGCTCCACCTATCCTCAGACCTTTTGAACCTACTGGCCCTAATGTCAGAGCAATCAGTGGTCATGAGTGCTCTATGGTCAGATATCAATACTTCTCCTGATCACTGACTGCACAATTACCCACAAGCCATTGGTAATATGGGCCTTCCAACCAAAACGTAGCCAAACGAGATGAGCACATCTATAAATATACATCTGAACCCCTTTCTTCCAAGGTGTTCAGGGTGGCCATCCAAAGGGTTTCTTGTGATAAGGGCCTTGTCTCCAACTATTGGACACCAGAATATGAGAAAGAAATTTTTTGTTAAAGCAAAATAGCTCTGTGAATGAGATCCAGATCCTGTGAAAACTTTTGACTCTGAAGCTCAACCAAAGTGACAAACAGTTGTTTGCAAGACGTGCTTACTTTGGGCCATTTGCAGGCTTGACTTGCAGGGGAGTAGGCAGAGGTCCTGATCGAACCCTTGTTCCTCGGTCCCCAGCCTGAAGATTTCCCACATCCATGAGCATGGACATTTTCCAAAGCAAGAAAGTCAAATCAGAGGTCTCTAGGCACTTCAACTCCTTAAAGCCATGACAACATAGAAGAAAATATGAAATTGACCTTGAATTGATGCATAATTCTGCCATTGATCACAGTAATTTTGGTCAAGACTCAAGTTACCTTGTTGAAAACTGGCATAAAAACAAGAACTGCTAACAAAAAATCTAACCATTCCAATCACTTGTGCATGAACAATTTCCCTGTGTACAATTGTCCCTGAGATGACTTCAAACTACAACAGATCATAGAACTCTGACCCATAGACTCAAGACATTCTTGCCAGACCAACAGTAAGAGTCATCTCCTTCTCTATGAACCAGTTTTTCAAATATCAGGGTTCTTACATCATTTGCTGTTTCAGCATTTATGGAGTGGATGACGACTGGCCCTGAAAACCTGTCAGCTGATGAATCATCACTGCTGGGAAGCTCAGCAGATGGTGAAAAAACATGGGGCAATGCGTCCCCAGCATCGTCACCTCCATCCTGTGCAAGCTGTTTGGAAAGTTCATCATCCCCTTTCACTGTCTGTGGAGGGGAGTCATCATCATCTTGAATCTGTTCATAAATGCTGTGTATATAAGTGAACAAGACAAGGATATACATATCAACAAAATATGCAGAGAAAACTCCACAAAAAGACTTCAAAGTTAACTTTGAGGGTGTCAGTTCTGCCCAAACCAAAACAACCATGACAAGAATGAGGTCGTAACCTCCTAAGTGTCACTCACAAAGTGTCAGGCCATCACCTCCATCACGAATGGCATGAATGGCAGTGACTAGCCACCATCACTTCCCACTGAATTCATCAGCTCCAACAGTGGGTGTTGCTTAGTACACAATATTCTGCTCAAAATTCATTGCAAGCAATTACATAGAAAGCTGCAACATGAGTTTCTGTTACACTTCCAGATGCAAACAGAAGACTCAGTCCTGATGTTGGCTGTTGCCCAAAGAGGCACAGACAATCCAAAAGTCAATAGTATCCTCTTTCAAGTTGTATAATGCTTGTGACAGGCAACATCATTCCATTTTAGCTTGCCCATGTACAGCAAGCATCTAAGCCCACAGCATGGAGAGGTCTACATAGAAGGCAGTGGTTGGGGCCTCCTGCAACCTGAGCATATCCTTTGAACACATCACTGGTAACTACTCAATTGCAGTACGTATGCTTTAGCCACTAGAATAAAAATCAATATGATTGAAAAAAAATCTCCACAAAACACTCTGAGGAGAGCCATCAAATCAGTTCTCGCCAACCAAAAACAAACATGGCAAGGATGAGTGGTCATAAACTTGAGTGTCAATCACACAAAGTATCAGACCATCAGCTCCATCATGAATGGCAGTGATTAGGTGCCATTCATCCCCACTGCTTCTGAACCCTGAGCCCTTCATCAGCTCCTGACAGTCAGTGTGGCTAAGTGATAATCTGCTCAAACCTCAGGGAAATAGATATATAGAAAGATGCATCCTGAGTTTCCATCACATATCCAGCAGCAATGGGAAGACTCAATCATGGTGTCAGGTCATACAGAAAGAACTGAAGAGGCATAGCTTATCAAAAAAGTCAATAGTATCCTCATTTGAGCTGCCACAAGGTTGTGGACCAAAATAAAGACATGGTAAACAATGTGTCTGTTAGCCCAAATAGATCTATTTCAGCTCCGTTGAGGTTAAAAATCTGGAATTTACGACTGCTACTCTGCTAGCCTTTGGGATTACTGCATGCTGAAAGTAGATGGCATCACATCCTGTCTATAGTAGGTAACAGTACAGAAAGACACAGTGTGCACTTCTATGGAACTTCAAAAAACATGCATAAATTGAAAGTCAAAGTACACTCACCAAAGCAGCCTGAGCCTTCAAATCTTCAACATTGAAATTCCAGCTGCTAACTCCTCGCTTATACTCTGTCTGTTGGGAAAGGTTACAACATAGTTCATCATGGTGTTCCAGTCACACAAGTTGGCCAAGATAATGCACATTCCCAAAAACCGCATGTTACTAGAATCTTCAGAGAAAACACCAATCCCTGCATTTCTTTTCCAGATATGATATATTTTCACAACTACAACATGAATGACAAATTTAAAAAGTTCATATGGAAAACTATTCACTGGGAGCATTCCCCAAGTGTTGAAAGGACAGCGAACCTGACACTACAATGTAAAATCTACTAGCAGAAAGACAATTGTTGCAAGTAAAGGCTACACAATGAAGTGATCGTGACTAGGCCCCTGTGTCAACTAGCAGCCAGCATGAGCACACTGAATTTTATTGATCTTGACCTGAATTCTCTTGACACATCAATTTTACCTCAAAAAAGGACCAAAAAGCAGGCTTACCTGAGACCTCTCTTCCTGCTCATCAAAGGGCATCTTCTTCTCAGCAAGCCGGGCAGCATCTGTAACCTGTCACATACACCTCACTGATGAAACCTAACAATCCAAAAAAGAATCACCAAGGTGCCAAACTTTTTCAACTTTGTGTTATGGCTGGTGTGTGCCTATAGCCAACCAATAAGCTCAAAGGAAATATCACAAAGTGCTAACAATGGAAATCCATAAAAGTGCAGATATTTTCAACTGAAAAATCTAAGGTCACCTAAATTTCAGCATCAGAAAGCTAGTGTCCCCAGATACATAGACAATCAGTTATGATAGCAAATATAAACACTTGTGTCTGAATAATAGATCAAGTACAACATCAGGCACATGATCTCAGAGGCTTAGATCATTGCCCTATTTCCAGAAGGGTGCTAGACCCAGCAAAGCATTTCACCTCAGAGAAGTTCATCAACCTAGCTTCTAATTTTGAAAATACTCCTTTAGAATTGTGAATGTCACATCCAAAAGCACAGCAAGCTTCTAGATGGCCCTCTGTTTAGATTTGACCAACCTTAAGAGCCTTAACTCGTTCCCAGAGAGGTGCTAGACCATCCAAGACATTGCGGGCAATGTAATCAGGTGTGCGAGCATGCTTGAAAAATGAGTGTCGCAGCAGCTTCTCTGCAGTGGGTCTCTTTGCTGGATCCTTGACCAGGCACATTGCAATCATCTCCTTAAAAGACTGCAAACAGGGGAAATAATCTGTAAAATGCCTTATGAGTAAAAAACCAGCAGCAGAACAGGTAAAACCTTTATGCCAAAGACAAAACTGAAGGTAAGGACCTGTGAAAATTTCCAATGAATCAGGAGTTGCAGAGGTTTTGCACTTGATGTGAAATTGACTGAGACAGAACCTTCATAGCCTGAAAACTTGACCATTATTGATGACGTGACTTCGTAAACTTGTTGCCCAAGGAATAGGAGCAAGAAGAAAAACTACCTTGGAAAATCTTTTGTCTCGGTCATGGTCCAGCCCAGGAGGTGCATTCTGCAACGTCATTAGCAACACCTATTCCCAAACACAAAGCACAGAAGTTCAGTTTCCATCCAGATAACAATTCACAACCAATTTACACATAAGTAACTGTCAAGAGTAACCCCCTAAGACCTACTGTGAATTTCCATAACAACATAGTCTTGTTGAGGAAGTCTATTTTTCAAACTCCAGGAAGCTATCAAATCTGGAGAAAAGATTCATGGGCCTTCAGGACCCATTGGTGCTGCATCCAGGGAAATAAAGAGGTGTTCAAATCCTACTACCTTCATGGGGGGGTACTTGGAGAATGGAGCATGGCCATGGGCAAGCTCCAAAGCAGTTATTCCAAAAGACCATATATCAGCTCTGCAGAAATCACCATCATGTGTACTGCTTGAATAACAGCTCTCATTGGAACAAGGATGCAGTCAAAGGGCATAACCACAACAGTGAGAAACTGATGCAACTCTACTGTCCCAATAAGTAGTGACTTCTGGCCAACATTTAGGGTAAGAGAAACTCAGAGAACTATCAGGTATGCCTGGGAAATCACAGCCAGTGATGGAAAATTCCTCCCTTAGATTATGTAAAGCACACACACCTTAAGCCCAAGCCATATTAGTGACAGGGCTTGTCAGTACAAAGGCAGGCACAATTGTACATTAACATCACAGGAACTCACTTGAAATCATAGCCATGGAGCTGCTCCATAACTTCTGGAGCCATCCTGCAAATTGTTCCAATGCACAAAATAGAACCTACCATCATCAAATTTTTATTTACACTCAACAAGCAGAAGAGCTTCACAAGGATAATAACTTGACCAACTTTTGTGACCACCATCCCTGTAAAGCAAGACTGTCATGACATTGAAGAGATAACGGTCATTGTATGAGGGTGTTATGACCACCTAATCATGCAATGTTGGTATCTAAGGAGTTGTATTGATGACTGGACAATGACTGCTCACCAGCAAGGTGTGCCTGCAAATGTGTTTCTTGATCGCTGTCGATCCCCAGTGTCAAACATGCATGCTGAGACACCAAAATCACTAAGCTTCACCACTCCATTTCCATCAACCAAGATATTCCCAGCCTGCCAAGACTTCCAGGTTGGTTTTGAATGCAAGGATCATGCATGTGTTGGAACACAAATTCATGGTATGTGCAAGAATGTGAGCAAAGCTACATCAAGATAAAGCTTCTGTCAGACTCCAGTACTGTCTGTAATTCACTTCAAAAATTAAAGAAAAGCAAGTTATTTGTGTTGTGTGCCACCAGTATCTGGTCTATTAGTTACTCTCACTTCTCAATTTGGTATAATACCTTTACATCTCGGTGGATATGACCATGGCGGTGAAGATACTCCAAGGCCTTCAAACACTCCCTAAGCACAGTTGCAATCACAGGCTCATCGAAGCCATCGGGAAAGGCTGCTTTCATAATATGGAGACATGACCCACCTGACATGTAGGGCATTACAACCCACAAGTTTTGCTCCACCATGAAGGACACGTGTGCCTTCACTACATTTGGGTGGCTGATCAAGCTCAATGTCATTGCTTCTCGGCATATCTCATCCTAGCAGCACAAAAAAAGAAAAGAAAAAAAAGAACAGATCCTGTTAATGGTCTCCAACCATGAAACCCTGCAGCCCATATTTAGGTTCATCCACTCTGATTCCGCTTCTACTACAACTGATCTTGATTAGCACATCCATGTCTGTGGACATTAGTTTCTCTTACTAAAGGAGGGTTCGAGTTACAATAGTTGGAGTTGAAAGCTACTAAAAAGGAGCTGGCCTTGTCCAGGAAGAAAACATCCCAAAATGATAGTTAACAACCAAGCTATCTATTCCAAACTATTGATTGCAATGGTCCATAATGACTCAAACCATCTATCTGTGCTTGCCCATTGCTAACAAATACCAAATGCATTTAATCAACAGCTAAGAGGCAATGAAATCCACATTTGGTGTGGAGTTGATCAGCTACCAGTGCATATCCTTTGCTGAAGTGTTGTAACTGGTTGATTAAGCAAGGAAGTGGAAATTGCCAGACTAGGCACACAAAGGACAAAGAAAACTGAGCACAAGGAAAATAAATGTCTAGCTTGATGACTACACTTAAGCCCTAAATAATGACCAGGAGTGTGCCTTAAACGGGTTTGATCTCTAAATGGAATATTCAAGCTTATAAGTGGAAAAAAAAATTGACTTGACTACAAGATGAAGGATCAGAAAATGTAGCTCTGCGAGGAAGCCATTCCTAGATGACAGACTCTAAAATCGAAGCACTAAAGGTTAACCTCAAATCCAGAATGTTACACATCTATCAACTTTGAAAAACAAGAGATTGAGGTCTCCAGGCCATTAAGCATTGGCAAGTTCAAAAATACTGGTGTTATGAGATCAAAAAATATGTTTGCTGTGCACTGGAGTTCAGGCTGACCCAAGGAATCTTAAATGAAGGAAAAACAATTTCCACAAAAGAGGAAGCTTACAGAGAGCTCATTCAGATATATAATGCATATAGAATAGGCACCAGCAGAAGCTGGTTTTTGCTCAAATAGACAAAGAATGCTGAAGTACACATGAGCAGGTCACATCAAGATGCAGAGGAAGATGATTAAGATGAGAGAAGATATACCAAATTGCTGTTGCATTTCTCAAGGTCCAGGCTCTTGATGGCAACGATTTCATTGAAGGGAAGACAGATGGCTCTGTAGACTATGGCACTCGCGCCCTGTCCTATTTCCTCCAAAAGATTGTAATCCGCAGCTGTAACTGGAAACCCTCGTTTCTCAATCTGACCTTCCATGGTTCCTTTGTCTCCAAGATCCTGCCTGTGACAACAGCAGCCCCTGACGTTTCTACTGCAGGGCAACGCTGGCTTCTATCTCTCTCCAGCGCTAGTCTCCTTCCTCCTGCTTCTCCAGACCTAAAGGGCTTAGGAAGTTCATAAGAAGGATCTCAGGATTTCAGACCAGTATCCATCTACTAAGCCTCGTATGCCTGTTTCTTCGTCTTCTCTTTCTATCTGTCCTTCCCCTTCCTCCTCCATCTGCTTCAGGACCTTGATAATAGGAAGGAAAAGAAAAAATTACTGCAACGCCACAGCCTTACAAAACCCTGATAACATCTCTTCCTTCTCCTTCCCTGCCTTCCTTTCGCATGTCCCGTCCCCCATCGCCTTCCTCACCGTAAAAGTAGCAGGTCCCTTTCAGCCCAAAAACCCGATCCGGCAATTCTCACAACGATTCCAAATCTCCTCACGATCGTACAATCCTCTTATCCCCCCTTTGCTCTCTTCCCTAGCTTTTGCAGAACCAAAACCTTAAAAGCAAAAACATCCACCATAACTATTTTGCCGATTCTAAAAAGAACTCGCCTCTACAGCATCATCTCCATTCCTCCACCCTGCTCTCTACATCTCAATTGCATCGTCTTCGACAAATGGTCCCGTGCCAGCCTAATCTCTATTTCTTCCTTCGCCCCCCCCCCTTATTCAACAAACCACATTGAGAAACTTACAAGAAGAAAACCTAGACGTCGTGATCCTCCGGAGCAAAGCCATGCGCGAGGATACTGAATGCTCTCTTCTAATGGATGTCGCTTCGCCTCGTAGTGCTCCTGGTCCTGTTCCTCCTCTCCTTATTCCTCTTGCTTCTTCCTCCCTCCATCTTCTTCGTCTAGGCAATTAAAATGAGCGAAATTTTCGGGGGAAATTGAGGGAAAAAAATAAAAGAGAAAGCGAAATCATCAGCGTGATTTTAACGTTATCATAGATCTCGGAAAAGAAAGCGTACACGATCTCTATTGCGATGATCCGCGAGCAAAAGCGCCAACAACGACACACAAAAGCACTGCAGCTGCAACAGAGGAAGGAAGCGCAGAGCGAGGAGGAGACAGAGAACGAGGAAGCGCCACGGGCCGACGCCACGTCTCTCCCAAACCTCTTCCCATACAACGAAAAAAACCCAACGCATTACAAGAGACCAATCGAGCCTTCTCGAACGACAGCACACGATATTTCATCCACAAAACAACAATTATCATCCAAAAACGCACGTCTCTCCCAAACCCAAACCTTCTCACACCGCATAACGAAAGCCCCGAACGCATTTACACGAAATCATCCAAGCGTTCTTCAGACGACGGACACACGATGTTTCATCCAGTAATTCAACTTTTATCATCCACTAAGGCACTTCCCCGTTCTCATAATAACGCTAAGGAATCACGCAGTCACCATATCTGCGACAACTCAACAGAATGGTGAACTCCATCCAACAGGGCTCTCCTTCATCGACGAACTACAACCCTCGATGCCACAATATCTCATCCACAAAGTACATCCTTACCACACCCCCCGCTCAGGGTCGTGGATGATATGTTCCGGCGTAATCGTAATTTTTCATCCACCATGTCAATGGATGAAAATAACAGCATACCGAAGACCACGTTCTATTTGTCGGTAAGTACGTTTGTTAAAAGTTTTTTTAAACCTTCGTGGATGGATGAATGATAAGTAGGAAGGATTTGGCTTTGGCAATGTGTTTCATTTCTTTTTCTGTGTTTTTTCTTTTCCGTTTTTTCCTTGGAAATGGTCACGATTTGTCAAGAGAATGGACTTGACTCCAATTTCTTAGATGCAAATTTTCTTTTGCGTGTACTTTACTAGAGAAAGAAAGGACTAGGCAATTTGACCATTGGTTAAATATTGGGGGTGGTGGAGGGACCACTATTTTTTCCTTTATGGTAAATTCATGCACCGCCGCACTATAATAGAAATAAAAATTTTATTTTTAAAAATTGGAATATTCCGTTGCTCGGATTTTATACCCAAAGAACAAGGAATTTTTTATTCTTATTTTTTGAATTTTTTTATTTTTGTCTTCTTCACTTTGTTGTTGTTTGGAGAAGACTTTGGACAATTGTTTTAAAAATTGTTGTCAATCCATCCTAAAATCTACCTTGGATCTTCCCCACCTACTCTTACTTTAGAAATTTGAATTTTTTATTGGGAGTTGATTTGGGTTTTTAAGGATTTATTTTTTTAAAACCTATATTTTGAAAAATAATAATAATTAGGGAAAAGTAGCAAATTTTGGTTTTAAAAAACTCAATTTATATTATAAAGGCACATTTTTGTCAAATTTGTAAAATATGTTGCAAAAATTCACCATACAAATTTTTATGTGGTTGGATGATTTTTTTTTCTCACAACAACCATAGCTCTAGTTAAACAAAAAAAATTCAAATCAATTTCTATATATATATATATAAACAAGAAAGTTTCATTTCAATTTTTATTTTTATTTTTTAAAAAAATTCCCCCTTCGATTTTTGAACTCAATATTTCACTAGAATTTTTTTATTAATATATGACTCAATTTATGATTAATATTCTAATCATTAAAAAAAAAGGCAAATAGCTTTAAAATCATTACAAACAAGTTGTTTAGGACAATAATCATTTAGGACACAATATGGCACATTTGATCCAACAATCATAAAGGATATATGTGAAGTGAGTAATGATAGTTTACTCATTGTTTAATTTTTTAAAATTACAAATTGGACCCAAAAACTTGGATAACATTAAAATTTTAATTGTTTTTATTTTTATTTTTAAAAATAAAGTACTTTTTTAATTTCATTATTTTCCATCTTGTCAATTGTTAACATGTCTCACCACCTAAGTTAGGATAAAAACCTAATTTAAATGGCTAAGTGATTACATAATCTACCTAGTTAGTTAGGCTTGTTTAAGTAATCTAAATAAGTGTTAAATATTCTATCCAAATTTCAGTGGTGACCACAACGAATATTATTTGTGAAATTTGATCCTTGGACCCCAAAGATAGATTTCAATTCCTTTACCACCAAGGAACCCTACGTTTCATTAATATGATTGAATGTTATTTTATTAAATCATATTTCATTTAAACATTACAAAAAACCTCAAATTTGATCATTCCTATTTTATTGATGATTTTCAAAATGAAATAATTGAAAATTTATTCATGAATTTTGTTCAACAATGTACACAATTATATATATATATATAAGTTTTAAATTTAGTTCAAAAGAAAAATATTGAATTATGTTAATGAATAACAGTTCTATGACCATTCTTTGGGGAAAAAAAAATCCAAATGCATGATTTGTAAATGGAAAAACATTTGTGGTTAACACAATAACAAATAAAAAATATTTTTCATATCTTAAACCTTTATTTCACTTAAAATATTATATTGTACAATTTTGCTTCCAATATATCATAAGTTTACTAATAACTTTTAATTTAGACACATGAGGCCATATAATTTATCCACATAAAAAATATATAAGTGGATCATAAATCAATTATATTAAAAACCTATTTATTAATTTTTAAAATATTAATCATATTAAGTACGATGTATAGATTTAATCTAGATTTTTTATTTATTTTAAATATATATTTATATTATAATATTATTATTTTTGAAATATGAAACTTTATTATTTTTACACATATAATCTAATATAATTCTATAATAATATTCATTTTACACATGTAAAATAAATTCTATATTTTCCACATTTCAACTTTTATTTTATTTTTCAATTAAAATATAAAAATATATTTATAATATATCATATTTTTACCATTCAAATTTATTTTAATTTATCAAATATAATTTATTCACATTGAATATTTTTAATGGATTATATATATAATATTTTAAAAATGTAAAAAATGTTTATTATTATTTATATGTATAATATTAATCGAAATTAGTTCCTTATGTTTGTTCATATTCATATTAAATTATTGATAATCATTTTTGAATAATTGTAAAATAATTTATGACCACAATGTTTATGTAATGACACATTATTTTGTCCACATCATTTGCATGATCAATCTTTAATCATATATCAAATGACATTATCCTAATCACATTTTCAAATGATATATTGGACATCCAAATCATTTTGTTATTAATCATGAATGTCATATGGATGAAAACTTGCAATGAAAAAACTATGTTATCCTTCCTATAATCACATCATGATTTACTAATCAAATGCACCACTAATCTATGTGACTACAATCTTTTTCACATAAGGTTTGAAGTAATATCCCATGACTATAATCAATTATGTAGTTGTTTAGAACATCTAGTCATTGATTTTTTAGTTGTAAAGGACAAAATTCCTTCTAGTGTTTTGTAAATGATCTTTAATATGTTAATGTTTTGGTAATTTTGATTAAGGTTATTAAGACAATATTGGGGATGTAAAAAAAGTTGGTCATATTAATTGTAAACAATCCTACGATTATAAAACAATTCAAGGGAGTATAAGAAAACATTACATTTGTAGCATTCGTATAATTCATGTACACTATAATGATTTTTTTTGCTTTTTGTAAATTTTTATTGATAGTGAAGATGGGCCTTGTGCAATTATTGCATATGCTATTAATGACAAGTTTGTTTGTTTAGAATGAAACCTTGTAATGGCAATGATTTAATGAATGTGTGAGCATGATGAGATATTGAAATTAGAACACTTGATGGAGATGGTGAAAATCTAGTTGGTGTTTTAATGGTGGGAAAACATTTTGTTGTGAAACTAAAGTTGGGAAATTTTCTAATATTGTATTTATTATTCTCTTGAATCTAAATTTTTCTAGGTTCTAGATAGAACAAATTTTTTTTCAATGTTTACATCTTGACATACAATGCCAAATATACTTGACATAATTTAGAGCTTAAATGGGTTTCGTGCAATTAACCTCCAAGTAATAATATTCTGATGAGTGGAAATTAGTTGAAAATATTCAATGTGCATTAATTTATTCTTATGTTTTGAAATCCCATTATCACCCGAAAATAAAGAAAGTAATATCTTCATAAATTACAAAGAATTTTTCACCATTAGTGTTTCATCCCATAGAAAAAGTGGAGAACACAAATGTTTTCATAAAATATTAACAATGGTATCAATGATGAACTTAAAATGTTTTGTATGTGGTTGAACAATATGCATGAAAACACAAAACTTTAAAGAACCCAAAAAGCATAAAAATTCTTCTGTGATTGCATTAATTTCAAACGAAAAATCATTAATTTGTGTATTCATTTATAGTGGTGAAAATTATGAAGTGAAAATCTTAGAGTTGTATAATCTATAACATCATAGCAAAGGAGATTAAATTTTGAATTGTGATGTGACAATAAATTATCCCTCCTTTCCATCCATCCATAAATGTTTAAAGTTAAAAGAAAACTCCCAACTTTTACATTTGAAAAATTATGTTCCAAACTCCTTACATTCAATCTAGAGAAAGAAGGTAGAGGGGAAAGATGTGAAAATTTAAGTTTGTAGATTCATAAGCAAGTATTAAAAGTTTTTTGGTAGGCATGAATGGCACAAATGGACATTAATATATATATATTCATGAGATTTGTAAAAATATGCTTATAGATACAAATCAATCAATGGTGGATTTCCATGGTCAAAAGGTGTTTCATGATGACCAAATAACTATAAGGAAATGATATATAAAACAAGGCACAAATAAGTATGAATTATGTGTTAACAAATGGTGAAAACACACATATTTTTCATTTAGTGTTTGTTTCAAATTTTAGTTTATCACGATGCTGGTTTTTTTTAACAAAAAAAAGACAAAACAATATATTAATTAAAGTTATTCATGAATTAATTACATGAATTGACCTTCCCAAACAAGGTTGCAATTTGCTACATGTTATATTCTCCAAAGTGAGTTGTGATGGGTTGTCATTTAGATTTGGCACTTGCAAACAAATGTTGTATTTATTTTTCACAACTTCATTGAATTGGACTCAAAATCATGTTTTAAAAATTATTTACCTCTGTTCCACACATGTTTTCCACCAATGTTTGATATTGAGCTTGCAATAATTTCCTTTAATTTTCCTAACATAATTCAATCATTTACCTTGCATTATGCATCCATCCCAACTTCCAAGTCATTTTACAATGTGCAATAGAAATCAAGCAAGATAATTAAAATCCATTTGTGAATGATTAGTACCATAATACTTTAGTAGATTTGGCAATAAGTAATTAGAAGTAAATAAATTCAGGAATTTTTTGAAGGTGGAATACCTAATACATCTTGAATGAAAGTAAATAGTTATAAAAAATTCTTGAAATTAGGTTAGTAGAATGAATGAGAAGTTATGTTATTTATTACAATAATAGAAAAAGAAGGTTAGATGGAAATTTTGTGAATTAATTATTCATAAATGTGTAAAACCTACAAGTTTTTTCTTAGTCCTCCATGTATGTCTTCTTCTTGTTTTGTTCTAGTAACCAAAATAAGTTAGACCACATTTTTAAAATACATTTTACTAGAAATTTTGATAAATGTTTAAAAACCTAAAATTTGAAAAGAAAATATCAATTATTTTATTCTAATTTTAATAATTATGTCAAAAAACTTAAGAAAAATAATAATAAACATTCAACAACAAATCATGCAAACCTATTAAATTATTATTGTCGCAACCTGAAATTTGGGCTCGTAACCAAGACAAATGCTTGCAAGGTTGCAGGCCAAGAAGGAAGCCCGGAAGTCACATTTCATGCTCTCGGGAATGTAAGAAAGTGTGAGGGAATGAACCCTCACACTCCCAAGGGAACTCCCACTTTGGGATTTTCAAAGAGCGATCGCAGGGGTCAAAACCCATTGGATCGAGGAGTTCCTTATGTCATTGAAAGATCTTGGAACGTAGATGTCTAAAATGGGCTCACATGACCCATTTGGATATATGAAACACAAGTTATGGCCAAAAGAAAGGTTGAGAATCAAATTGGCAGTTTGACTCCCGATCACTAAAAGTGAGAAATTGACACGATTTCCTCGCGTGTAGATGGCATGCGACATATTGTTGAAAAGCTCTTGACAATGGCTATAAGTTTGTTTTAAATCTCATTTCAATCGGAGGTCTGCACACAAAGTTATGAGGCTCCAAAGTCCCAAAAATCCCAACTTTGATAATTTCAGGACTCCCTTTTGGGAGTTTAGGGACAAAATGTCATTTGGATGTGGGCCTTGTGAATAGGCACAAAGTATACTATAAGGGGGAAGGTGGTGCTTTCCCCCAAGTTCAGGCCATGGTGAGTTTTGTGAGTCTGAATTTGCTTGTGGTTTGTCATAACACCAAAAGTGTTCCAACTATGCATTAACCACCTTGTGTTTGGTTTTGTGCATGCCCATGTGAATAGTTGTGGTTGTCATTCTTTTTAGTCCCATTTTAGAGCTCC
>Ga0209208_10002377_pt1 | contig 26964 bp, 19 predicted proteins | sample S1TSphfallax_3_FD_187694 | JGI IMG/M metagenome (GOLD analysis project Ga0209208, IMG submission 187694) | Host-associated microbial communities from peat moss isolated from Minnesota, USA - S1T2_Fd - Sphagnum fallax MG (SPAdes) (version 2) | ecosystem: Host-associated > Plants > Peat moss >...
CCCCCCCCCCCCCCCCCTCCCCACAAAACCTTCTTTTTTACTTTATTTTTAAAAACAATGACCATGGGGTGGATGTTAGCATGATAATAGTAATATAATTGAGACATATAAAAAATAAAGGCATTTTAAACCATAGCCATCAAATATATTTATAATGGAATTTACATTTTATTATTCAACAAACGTTATATAGAATTAAATTGTGTTTAATGAAGTTATAGTTAATTAAAATTAGGGAAATTTAAGTTTCATTGATAAGAACTTAATGATAAAATAAAACATTCATCCATAATTTTGATGGAAGTTTTATATATTAAAACAATTTAAGTTCAATTTTTTTCATCCATACATTAGATGAATGAAAAAAATTATGCATCCATAATGCAGATGATTGATTACATTCATCCCCATGTTTGCTTTTAGGTTTACTTGTACAAAATTCATTTTGTGATTAAATTATTGGGTTTTACTTGCATGTGTATAGGGGAAAAGTCATTTTACCATCCCAAGTTCTAACTATAGGCTGTAGGTTCAAGCTTTAGGCTCATGCAACAACTTGCCTCATAATGGCACCCAATGTAAATAGGAATGGTTTGATAATTTTTGTGAATGTATTTTACAAGTTACGCACATGGGTGCAATTAAAAAATAACAACCCACATCCACCTCCTTGGTGCTTTGCTTTAAAACAATTGGTGAGTTAGTCAACATAATGTGGAAAAATTAGATTAGACTACTAATTTTTTTATATAATTTTTTTATAAGTTAACAAAAAATAATATCACCTTATAAAATGGTGCAATTTATTTTTGTGTAATATTTTTAAAACATAAATTTGTATTTTAATCTCATTTCAAGTATTTAAAAAACAAATTGAAGTAGCGAAAGCATTGGTTACACTATTTTAAAAGTGCTATTGGGCATTCTATACTTATTGAATTCATTTTTCAAACTTAAATAAAGGTCCCTATAATTTATTATAAACATTTTTGTAAAAATATAATAAACAATATCTGCATTGACTTGACTTGCCACTTCAAAATGTGAAAAACTAAATAATGGTTACACTTTCTATTGGTCATTATATTGTGATTACACCCACATCATATTAATCATTAAATGTGGTTTAGAAAAAAAAAAAGACTTTATTTTATATGTAGTTTGTTGAAGGTCCAAAAGGTTGGTTGGTATAAGTGACATGATTAATTTGGAGGTATCAATTATGTATTTTTTCTAGCATGTGATGTCCTTGGAATGAATTTTGGCGAGAATCTCTTACTTTGTCGCAATAATGGTTAACTTTTACTTGTCATTTTTAAATTTAGAAGTCAATAGAACAAAGTAAGTCATAGGTTTAATACAAAGTGGGTAAAAGAGCACATACCTTTTTCAACCTCCCTAGTATTCAACAATATCAAGTTTATACTAATTTTTTATTCAACATCTTTTACTATTTGAATAAAACATGGAACTATTGGGGAGTTGTAATCATAGGGTTCAGACAGGTATAGTTTTCAAATCATGTTGTAAAGGAACCTAAATGGGTCTTTCTTCACATATTTTAGATGTGTTCCTTAGATCAATTAAAGGATGCAATGGAGCCCTTTCAAATTTGGGCTAAAATTCAAGGTACATCATGTTCATTGAACATGGACCACAACTTATATCCATTTAAGAATGTTAAAGAACTAATAAACGTTGATTATGTAGTTGTTAAAAATGAATAAATTATAAGTTTAAAAATAATCTATGTAGTTTTCATGTTGATTTAATTTTGGTATTAATAATAGAATGATTGGAAAATGGATTATATTAAGTCTACATGGAAAGACTATGATAATATCTAAACAATTGTGCACATCTTCACAAACATATTACAAAAAGTGAAAATTGTTTCTTAGAAAGATTAATTTTGTTGAAATGCAAAACACACTTGAAGAAGAATTGATGGTCTTCACAAGGAACATCAAACACTCCAATGTTAAACCAATCCATGCTTATAATGGCATCTTCAAATGGTGAAAGAAGGTATATTGTTCCACCTCTTACTAAACTAATCCCTTTCATCACTAAATGATCTACTTCGTCCTTTAATGGTATTTATTATGGTAGGTCTAGGTGATACAACTAATCCTTTTGCCACAAGTATTAATTGTCCATATCTAGTTATTGAACTAAAAGGGTTTGCTTTCTTCCAACATTCCCAAATGCCTAGATTTTTGGTCTTATAATTAAAAAATAATTACTCCCCTCTAAGCATTTCTCGCATCTTGTAATCTATTATCACTACTACAAAATGTAATTTCAATTCATTAGTCTCTCTTCAATGCATCAATGAATTTATTGGATCCCCACTAGGCCCTATTCATTAAGACTAATTAATTCACTCAAAATCCAATGAAATCATTTGGTGTACATGGATGCATTTTGTTGTAATGTATCTTCCAATTTCCCTTTGCTTTTATCCAACATGAACCTTGAATCGAATAATCTTCCACCATGCACTCATTTTTGTTTTTATCATTACTAATAATAAAGTCTTAGTAAAAGTAGGGAAAAAAAAGTTATTTAATAAGATCTTGAAATGGTTGATATTCCAAGTTTCATGGCTTGGCGTTTCATCACATAGCTACCATGCAGGCATGTCTAGGCCCATAACATATTGCAAGGCATCCACCTTTCAACAAGCACACTTACATTTGGTTGGATGAACTCCTTGTTTTTTTGGATAATGATGTGATGGTAAGTGGCTATGATCCACTTTAGTGGCAACAAAGTTGGTAAACACGTAACACCAACAACCAATGATGATGTTTGGTCAATTATAACATCTAAATCACAACAATTTGATGTTGGAGACTCCAAACTTTAGTGTTTCCATGTAATTTTTCCAATGAACATGTTTCAACAACTTTTTTAATCTACTTGCAAAACAATCTTAGTTATTATCTCCTATTACATTATTTGGAATATATAGGTTATCTACATACTTCTAACCAAAGGAATCATTATTTTTCATTAACTTTTCAACTTTCTCTTTGGTGATAATGTCTTTAAAACAATCATCTTTTTTTGGCTTAACAATCAATTCTCATCTTTCCTCCATCCTACATTTATTTAGATTATCATATGAATAGTTTGATAACAAGGTTTTGGTTGTTTCTTGCTATAAGAGAATGAATAAATATGGGTATGTGACTACACACTCATCACTTATGAAATTTATATTTTCAAACTTGGCTCTTGATTTCATCATTCGATATTTTCCTAGTTGTTCAATGAACCCCACATGGACTAATCTCCACTAATGTGTGCAAATAACAAAATCTCAAATTTATTTCATTTAATTATACTATTTCCTATTCATTAGATTTTTCCCACATTTTAAAAATCAACATTAATGACAATACTCCTTTTTCCTCAATCATGAAAAAGGGCCAATACATTTTTTTTTTCCATTGGATTAAATTTTACCACCTCACCCCATTTTTAATTGCTAAATATAAGCATATTGTATGCCAACCATTTCCTAAAAAAAACAAAAAGTGGTATTCTAATTCATTTTCAAGGTTGAAGAATATTTATTCTACATAAAATATGTTGTTTGCCATATTCTATAATAAACCATATGGTGTTAGAGTAGATAAATGGAGCAATGCATTAAGATACATATAATCAAGCAAGATGCATTTGTTGTCAAATTTGAATTACTTATCCTTGATAACGACATTGTATACAAAATGAAATGTTATTTTTGACTCTTTATCTAATTTCTAAAAAAAAATTGAAAAACTTTGAAAGCCACCACATGTAACAAATTCATTTCATTTGTATTTTGAACATTTTTTATTAGTTGTAAAACACATTGATTTAATGAAATATTATTCAAATAATATTTTCACAAATAAATAGTTGCATGATAAAATGACTCACTTTTTATGTCACATTGAACTTTTTACAAAATGTACAAGCTATTCAAATGTCACAAACATATGGTAAAATCATCAATGTGGATCTTCAAAAAAATGATTAATACTGATAATACGAATAAAAAATGTACATATTGATGAATTTTAATAAATATACAACAAACATAAAATAATGAACTTTTAAAATGGATTCATGGATTATGGTTTTAGAATTACATAAAGATTCAAATTACATTTTTTTATATCATTCCATTTTAAAATGTTTTATTGTGAACCCTATTGACATGTTCACGTGCAGTAATTACAAATACTTACATGTGTTTTCTTATGTATGTGGGGGTTTAAGGTGAATTATAATGGGTTTGAAAATATAAGGATTGTAATGCATCTTTGGGGTTTTTCATCATTTTGTAACTCAATTAAAAAGTTAGTTGAACTTTTTCTCAATTGTAACATTTAGCATTATTGGGATGTCCAATGTTTCTTATTCTTTTGATATTTTATATAATAGTTGATAATTTATTCATCATGTTTTGATCTAGAAATTTTAAAGGTCCATTGTTTGAATATTAATATAAAAATTGAGATCACACAATTTAAAGTTGTTGAACATCTTGTTTCTAACTTTTAAACCCAACCAAGATATATGCAATTGGATGCTTGAAGTGAAATCCATAGCCATTTGAAGGGAGGGGGGTCAAAGAGTCTTGCATCTCCCAACAAAGTGCATAAGGAAATGCATTCTTTTCAAATTTTAATTTAAACCCTTGAACTTAAGCATTTAATTTTTTTTCACATTAAATTAAATGATTTTTACATTACAAATGTAACCCATTTTTTAAGGCTTATGTTGAATCATTCAATTGTAACAACTTGGCCATGAAATTCACCTTTTAAAACTAGGAGTTAATATGAATGAAAAATCTACCTCACATTTTGGTGTGTCATTGAAAGGTGATGCAATTAAATTTTTTAATGTTTTTTTTGCATACATTGAAATGTTTTTGGAATTTGTTGAATTGGAAGGGAATTTGAATTGAAAATTGACATCATATGTGCAAGATCAAAAATATTCAAATTCACAAATAAGTTTATACTCCCTACACATCACATTTGGAATTTGATGAAGATCAAGGAAGAAGCATGGCTAGGCTTGTTGCTTAGAAATACTTTTTAAATCGCTTTACAAATATTGTAACATAAATCAATTTGAGTAAAATCATTTTGATTGTTAAAAAATTGCCCCAAGTCCCATTGATTATTGATTAAAAAACCTTTGAATGTGTACTTGTGTTGGATTTCCTAGAGGACATTTTGTTGATGGTGAGGTTGGACTATTCATTAGAAGGACCATTTTTGTTGTTGAACACATGGAATAATGTACACACATGGAAATTAAAAATATATATTTAGGGTTGACAAAAAAATTATAAATATTGTGCAAGAAATCAAATAGGTCCTCATGTTAATATATATTTTCCAAGTTTTATTATTGGGAGAAAAAATTTATTTGATGATTGTGAGTTTGCAATAAGAAAACATATGTTTCAAAACTTTAAAAAAATGTGATAATTGGTTTTTTTATTCATTTCATGAAATCCAACATCTCCTTTTGTGAGGTCATAATATATTTTGCATAATCCTTTGCAAATTCCTAATTCCAATTCAAGATTAAATATATTTTGGTGCCAAATCATTTTGCAGTAAAAATACATTATTACGACAATATGTTAAATTTAACCATTGCATTTTCAGCAATAATTTTGCATTAAAACCATGGAAATAAATCAAACCTTTTTTTTCCTAATTGTAATTTCACAAATAAAATTACCTATATTGTGGGATTTGATATATATATTTTGTATAAACTCAAATAAATTTTTGTCAATGAATATATTTGAACCATTGATATATATATTGCCATGCTCAAAATTATTAATTATTATTTTTATTTATAAGATATATTTTTAATACCAATAATTTGCACCAAAATTGGATTGTTTAATAATATACATTTTTACATTAGATTTTTTCAATTCAATTAAATTGATATATGTTTTTTTTACAAAGTTGGATTTTTATTTATTTGTGGATTTGTACATATAAACGAGGATTCAACAAAACCCACTAAATACTAAATAAACCAAACAATGTAAATTTTATTAGTCACAAACAAAGGTGATGAAAGAAAAAAAGGATGACCTTTAAACCTTAAACCATCTCTTGGAATTGACATTGATTAAAAAAAATTGTCCAATTTCAATTCAAGTTCATTTTGGAACTAAATTGAAACAAATTGGATTTGAAGATCAATTCCCCACTTTGGTTCCAATCCCCACCACTAACCTTCAATTTTAGTTCCAGCCTAATTTTAAATAAGTTTTTTCAACATTGAAATTGGATCAACAATTTTGAACCAATGAATCAAATACCCACCAAAGAATAATGTGAACATGTCCAAAACTCTACGTGTTGAACCTTCTTGTGTGAAGGTTACCATTTAAGGTAAAACATAACACCATTGTTGGATGATAGTGTTTCCCCCCTAAGCCAAGGCCTAACAAGAAAATTAAAAAGATCTTCATTTGATAGATGTTTATATATATATATATATACACACACACACGCACACACACATATACACTTGAGAAAATATTATAGACATATTGTATAATAATGGTTTCAATATGATAAACATGATTAAAAAATATAGAAAATCATCATAATCTTCTCGAAAAGGGTTTTTGTTTCTTTTGGATTAATTGTTAACACTCATTTCAAAGAACATAACTTTTTTAGATTCTTTTTTAATTATTTGAAATAATCATTATTGTATCCACTATGCAAAAGTTAATTAAAATCAATTAAAAATCCACTTACCATGTGACAACTACATATCAAAAAATGATTATAGCGCCATTCATTTCTTTTGTCTTAATGCATGAATTCATATTTTGAAATAATTTTTGTTATTAATGAATGTGTCAAACAATGTCAATATATTTTTTGAAATTTAGCATAAAACTATTTTAAAATGTTCATATGACATGTGCACATTATTATGAAAGAAAATGTATAATTTCCAAAACCTTTAAGTAAATAGAAACTTTTGTTTAGTAATGTAGAACGTTTTTTTTAATAGCATAGCAAATGCTCCATCACATGAAGATATTGAAATTTTTGTTAAAAAATAAAAATAAAATCATATACATGTAACATGTAAACATATCAACATAAATGTAATTGTTCCGCAAAAAAAATAAAAATTGTCATTTTGATATTGCATGAAAAATTGTATGCTTCTAATGTTCAATTGTATGTGCAACAAAATCCAATTAGAGGGAGCAATCAACTCACCCAATTGACAAAAGGAGATGCATCCTTTGGCAACTAAGGATAGTTGATTGAGTGATTCTTTAGCCTTCATACCCAATTGAATAATGCATAAGTCCAAAATATTCAGTATGGCTTACAAGTGTGAGCAATCTCTTTTGTTCATGACCTCGGCGTGATATCTTCACACTCCTTACACCAACTCAAATGAGTTCAGATGGGCTTTCCTTTTTATACACTCCATGTCCTTTTATTGCTAGCAATGTTCGTGGGTACACTCACCACAAGGAAAAGCCCATCAAGCGTCAGAAGGATAAGTGGCACCATGAACTGGTGTTGAGCTGCCATCATCGGAGAGAGACTCATTGTATTGTTGCCAAAACCAGTCAGTTGCTTGTTTACTTGTTGAATCCAGAAGTCTCACCCCAACATTGCAATGCTACTTCAAATAATGGTCACACGTCATTGTCCTTCGCTGTAGAAGAGCAGCTCTGACACCCAATTTGGAGTTTGTTGGATCCCCAGACTTTTCTTCTTTTAGCTTTCAGCTGAATGATGATAGTCAAGCCAACACCTGATAATCTCTGTAACCATGTACCCATTTTTTGGGTCCTTATGTGACAAATAATATTGCCACTACCAGCTGCTTCACAAGAAAGGAAGATCACATCCCTGCGCAATTGAGGCTTGTGCCACAAGGGCCAGCAGGCTTGATAATTGCCTCAAACTAGCTTGGGTCTTTGCTGGTTGCATCATCCTGCAACCACAGTCAGTGGGCAATGTTTTAGCACTTGACAGCCTCTGATTTGTTAGAGGTGCATAATTGGTGTTAAAAACTGCTGCATACATTTCCAGACAACCATTCAATCCCATATCAGCAGAGAGTTGTCCATTGATCTTGGTTTTGAGCTTGTGTCAAGATGCAACATTCCATGGCTGTTGGAACTAAGAAATGGATCACCTTCAGGAGGATGTGCACTTCCTTCTAGGCCAAGAAGCATGTATAGATGCAAACTATGACATGTTTTGTACAGGCTTTGTCACTCCTCCAGCTGCATGGGCACAAACTAACTTTGTGTCACTAGAATTCCATCCATGAAATCACATCTCACGGACTCACCATTATGAAGATCAGGTACTTCCTGAAAGGATAAGGATGTGTCCTACTTTTCTGGTTAAGAAAGTCTTGTGGTTCATAACATTGAGCACTGATATACCAGACATGAGGTACTTCAGTGCTACTTTGTGAGCAATAAGAATGCGATTAGGTCTCACAAAATAGTAGATGATCACACTGCATCATTTATGGCAGTCAACTAGCTGCCATTACTCCCCACTGACTTCATCTGCTCCTGAAAGTGTGGGTGCATATAAAGTGCAAAAGAATCTGCTCAAAATTTCACCCAAAAAATTTGGATGAAGGTACCGGTGTCATGGGTTTCTGTCTGATTTTCAGAAGCACTGATTGTTGGCAAGCACTTGAGAGATAATAACAAGTTGGTTTTACTTGATAATTAATATATGCTTCTCCTAGTTGCAAGACAATTAACATACAAAACTGCAGCATTAGAAGCTCACTTCTCTTAACCCTAAAGCTTAACCTTCCCATTCAGAAACAACAAAGTAGAGATGATGGTATTCTAAAATTTATCGCAAGACCTACCACCAGTGGACAACAAATTGCACCCTATCCCCTTATTTTCCTCCTGCTGCTGCACACCAAAAGTCCTTCATCATAGTAAGCATTGCATTTCCCAAATCCTACATCAGTTTGTAACAGCTCTAAACCCTAAACCCTAACCTTCCATTCAGAAACAACAAAGTAGAGATGATGGTGGCAAAGGTGGAGTGCTATACCCATTTGCAGGTGCAAAAATCTCATCATCAAGTAGATGAAATCATGGAAAACATCAAAGTAAATCTGCGTCAAACACACTTGAGCACCATGAAGTCAAGACCCACCACCAGTGGACAACAACTTGCACCCTATCTCCTCCTTCTCCTCCTGCTGCTCCTGCACACTATCCTTCCTCATAATAAGCATTTGTATTTCCCAAACCCCACATCAGTTTGTGACAGCTGAAGTATGTGACACACTGGTTTTCATGAAGGAAGAAAAATGATAGTCATGCATTGCTTCACATTGCTGCTCCCAAACTTCAAAGCACCATAGCTCAACATAAAAAAACACGAGTGATATCATTTCTGTTGATTTTTCTCTCAACCCAACAGAAGACTCTTCTTCCATGCTTTTCATCTAGGTCTTCTTCTTCTTCTTCTTCTTCTCCTCCTGTCAGTCTAGCAGCATTCAAAGGGCTTTGTGGGTGTCGTCGAATGGTATGTAGGAAGAAGATAGGAGCGGTACAAGGTCCTCCAAATCTGAAAAGGTGAGCCAAAGTCGCGCACCGTCCGTTGACAAAGGTCAATCTGGGTCACAAACCGGTAGCCATTTCCTGCGGGACAAGAACAAGAGGGAAGAAGAGACAGAAGAGAGATATCTACGAAGAGCAGAAGAAGAGGAAGAGGACTAGGGGATGGAGGGTCTGAAGAGATTCTGCCTGTGGCAGGCGGAATACCCACTCGCTGTTTCTTCTGTCAGAGCAAGCAGAAAGGCTGTGATGATAGCTAGAAGCAGCAGCGGCGGAGGCGGCGGTGCTCATCTTCCTCCTGCCCATCATTTGTTCTCAAATTGGCAGTCCAGAAATGTCCAAGGGATGGTAACGACGAGGAGGGGGAGGCGGTGGCGGGCAAAGAAGAAGGAGGAGAAAGACAGCAGCACTGCAGCAGGTGTAGTGCGGGAGGAGGAGGACATGGGTGCTTCCCCAATGCAGCTCATGCTTCTTCCTGATTTTGATTCCACAATGGTGTGCAATCTTTCCTTCTTCCTCCCCCCCACCCAAATCAATACTTACTGCTTGCAGTCAATTCTGAAGATAACAAAATCATGAATTCCCATCGTATCAGATGTGCAGCAATGGACCACTCCGTTCGTGTCCAAGAGGGGGGAAACTCTCTCACCCAGATTTGCAAGAAATCTATTGCTTGTTGCTCAGTTCTGTTCACAACAGATATGATATGACAGTCAGAATCTGCAACAGTTGGAAGAATGTGTTACATTCATGGGTGTTGCATGTGAATTGCAAGAAGATTCTGTGGTCAGCAGAAAGAAAGGCAAATCAATCCCATCTATGACCAATTACTGAATGAATTCCACTCTCAAAATCATGGCAGGTAGAGCTAGCGAGTGAAGATGGTGTGGGAAATGAAGACAAAGAGATCAAGTCATCATTTATGGAATTTTATGAGCAGGCTACCACCCAAGAAGATCTGGAGCTTCTTGAAGAAAGCCAAACAAATAGGAGAGATGAAAATTCTTCAGGTGAGGAGATGGAGTCTATCTGGGTAGGGGGAGGAGCCCCACGTATGAGGAGGGGAGCTCCACAAGCTTTCAGCAAAGGTAAATTTTTTGAGAAAGATGATGAAGATTTGGACCTCACAGAGAAGGAGAAGAGAGGAGTGCCAGCTGTGATGCGCTGTTTCGACAGAGCTAAGATATATGTCAAAGCTGGAGATGGAGGAAATGGTGTAGTAGCATTCAGAAGGGAGAAACATGTTCCATTTGGTGGTCCATCAGGTGGTAATGGTGGCAATGGAGGGAATATTTTCATTGAAGCTGATTCTGCAATGAATTCTCTTTTACCATTTCGCCGAAATGTGCACTTCAGGGCTGGAAGAGGTGATCATGGACAAGGGAAAGGCAGGGCTGGTGCATTGGGCACTGACTGTGTTGTCAAGGTGCCTCCAGGAACTGTAATTAGGGAGGCATTGGGTGGACAGGGCTTAATTGGTAATGGAGACATTTTGCTGGAGTTGACTACACCAGGCCAAAGGGAGCTTTTGCTGCCTGGTGGCCGGGGAGGGCGGGGTAATTCCTCCTTCAAGACTGGGCGCAACAAAGCACCACAGCTTGCAGAAAATGGTGAAGAAGGGGCAGAAATGTCAGGTCCCAATACCCACAACACTAAATTTACTTCAATGCAAACTGGAACATGATGTTATCTACCTGAACGAGCATAATCACAAATTCAGCTATGATGATAACTTGGACATAGGGTTTGCTGCATGTTTAGGGTTTAGGGATTAGGTTACTGATTACCACAATTTCCATTGTGATTTTCTTCTTCCAACTCACATTGTTATTTGTCACCAGTATTCATCTCTGAAATCTGGTAGCCAGCTCCGGCTGTCAGAGAGCTGTTATATTAACTCCATATTGTGTTATGGTTGCCTTATGTGCCATCTGGACTAAGATTAGCACTTTCCCCAAGTGTGATATTGTGATTTATTGCCATCTCTAGTCACAATTTTATGTCCTGGTGTTGCAGGTGGGCAGAGTTGGAGCTTAAGCTTGTGGCTGATGTTGGGATAGTAGGAGTCCCAAATGCTGGCAAAAGTACACTGTTGAGTGCAATCAGTGCAGCACGGCCAGTCATTGCAAATTATCCTTTCACAACTCTCCTCCCCAACCTAGGGGTTGTCCCACTGAGTTTTGAGGCATCAATGGTGGTTGCTGACTTGCCAGGGCTTCTTGAGGGTGCACATCAGGGCATTGGACTGGGGCATGAATTTCTTCGCCACACTGAACGCTGCAGTGTCCTTGTGAGTCTTTTCGTTTTTTTGCTTATGAAATGTTGTGAACCAATAAGCTTCAGCAGGATTATTATTGAACTTTTGAAACTTTTTGCAATGCAAATTTGGTGACTTCACACTTTGAGAGTAAATTGCATTTTGTGCAACATAGGTGCATGTAGTGGATGGTACAAGCCTGCAAGCTGTTCAGGAGTATGAAGCAGTGCGGCTAGAGTTGGAACTGTTCAATCCAGCCTTGGCATACAAGCCTTTTGTGGTGGCGTACAATAAGATGGACATCCCAGAGGCAGCTGAGCAGTGGCTAACTTTTAAAGAGACATTGAAGTCACAAGGGGTGGATGCTTTCAGCATGAGTGCTGCAACAAAAGAGGGCACAATGGATGTCATTGTTGCTGCTTATCACCTCCTCCAATCACAGAAAAATATGTCATTTGATGGAGGTCAGGCCTTTTGATACCAGTCATTTCAATAATGTCACTCTTTATTTCAGTGGCTTTAGTTCAGAGCTGTCAACAACATTGGTTATTGTATGTGCAGATTATGACCACAAATCAGTGAACTTTACTCTCTTCTATACTCTCTTCAGTGAGATGTACCACCACACTGTCATTTTACAATTGGCTATTATTGTGTGAGAGCAAATCAAAACCTGCAGCTGTTATGTGAGTGGTGCAGGATCAGGAGAGGTGGGCTTGGGTGATGGACTGGAAGTAGGGCAGGTGGTGAAGAAGATGCGGGATGCACCCATTGAGCAATTTACTGTGACCTGTGATAAGCACACACGGACATGGCAGGTTGATGGGGCTGGATTGCAGCGCTTCACTCAGATGACAAATTGGGAGTGAGTGATTCATAATCAACAGCATATTACTGACATTTTCTCCAACAATTTTGCATTTGTGGATACACAGAACAATTCTAAAGTGTGAATCATTCAAATTCAAAGCTTTGTTCTCATGTAATTCTACAGGTACTTTGAGGCAGTGCGCAGGTTCCAGCATGTTCTACAGGCAAGCGGTGTGAATCAAGCACTTCGGGAGCAGGGAGTTCGGGAAGGTGACACAGTAGTTGTTGGTCAGGTACTGTCTACATCCCTGAGGTTTCAAAGCTGATATTATTGTTAACTTTTGTGCTTTGAACTCTGAATTAAGCTTGTCATGATTAGCGTTTTTTTTTCTGCCAAATTTTTGCATTGTGGCAACAAAAATAATTGGATTTAAATTTATTTTTTTCCAGTCGAATTGCCTTAGGGTTGGAAGAATTCACCAACCTTTCAAAACCACAAAATTGAGAAACAAAACCCTGGTCATGATCTTTCAGTAATTGAAAAAGTGGAGATGCCATATTGTGCAACTGAATGCCATGTGTGTTTTTGGGATCCTGTGAGTAGTTGGGTAATACACCAGACTGTGATACACGAGCTTAAAAAATCTAGAATTCCATATTGTGACGTGGGTTGTTTGCTTGTTCAGATGGAATTCAACTGGAAGGACTCAGATGATATTGCAAATTTAGGTGATTGGAAACGGGGCCCTAGAGGTTCAAAAGTGTGGCCCCACTAGATTAGTTGGATTTAGTCAAGTTTACTGTTTTGATCATTTGTCAACTGCATCAATCACGCCATGTGGAAGGCCACAAATCAGGCTGGCAGTTTCTCAGGCCTAATGCTCTCAATGCACAGAATATCAACTTTTGCTGAAAGAAATGGATGGTAAGACAAACTTAGAGATATTTTTTCAGAGAGAGGCTGATGCACTTCTGCATCTCTAGGATCTCATGAGAGAGTCCTTCACACAGGTTGCAGTTGTTTTTAGTGACTAAGTCATTCCCATGATTTGTCTTTCTCATGTGCAATATTATCATTGTGAAAGGAATTTGAAGGCATCAATGACTTCATTCGAATTTCAATTTTGGCAATGGTCTTTAGCTTACGATTCATTATTGTTTTGGGTTGTTAAGAGTATGGATTTCCACTAGTTGCAATATCACCTGTTTTTGCTTAATATTTACTGTGGCCTGTGGCCATCATGTGTATTTATTTGTTTCCATCATGACCATTCTATTCAAATCCTATTATTGTTGCACTTGACACCATCATCAGTTTAATATTATGAATTCCTAGCCAGTTTTTCACATGTGTGGATCAACATTTTTTACACCAATTTTGCTATATTTTCTTTTGCACAATTTCCTTCATCAAGAACAACGATGGATTCAATGTGGCTCAATTTGTTTTCTTCTAAAATTGATACATAGCATTAGTTTCCTGAGTGAAATGCATGAAAGTTTGTTTTCCATGGCCACGTTCTTTTGATGCAAAGTTTTAAACTTGCCGTTGGTGTTGTCATCTTGCTTGAAAAGACTTGTGGGAAAGACAAACTAACGCTAGCTCCTATCATTTAAAGGGACAATGTTAGCTCTAGCTGTATATATGGCCATTGATACTTTCATGAGGGCGCTGCTCATAAACCTCCTATAAGGTCTCTTATCCCAACAGTATTCCAGTCAAAGTGGGCTTACCTAGAGAATTCATATGGAACTTTGCTAAATTCTATTTCTTGAAAATTTTAATTACTTTCCAATGCCCAAAAATCAGTCTAAATCCAATAGCTTTTGCTCTGTTGGTCCAAAAATTGCAAACCAACAAACATGCACACACTGCCTCATCAAGGGCTTTCCAACTATATCAGAGATGGAGTAAGGGTCCCACGCTCACAATATGGTCACATCCAAACAAACACCTATCTTAATATATTGATACCTTTTGATGCTTCCGAGGTAGACATTACAAAGCCAATATAAGACGTAATTGAAAGATTGACATGCCAACATTTCTTGGATGAGGGGACCAAGTCACAAAAGGCATTTCAGTAGCAAGCATTTCTAAAGAAGAGCAAAGTTCACCAACAAAGCTCGGATAAATGTCTCTTACCTTCCTTTCCACCCTTAGGGCTATTATACAGAATCTGTCACCACCAATTTAGCATAACCCCTAGGTACCCACTTTCTCTCAAATCACCCCATGATATTTGGTTTGGCCAACATAGGTAACATCTAACATTTTTAGAAGAATCTCATTTTCAATCCATTTGGGCACATTTGAAAACCCTTCAGATTCCTCCTAAAATGGGCCCACAACAACATAAATGGGTCCATAATGTGTTGTCACTGGACCCATTTGAGGAGGAAAGTGAAGGATTCTCAAACTTAGATCGCACCTAACCCTATTCCCTCCACAGTTTTAATTCTATAGTGCAGATGAAAGCAATTTCAATTTCTCAAGCTAGTGGCAGCTCACATCACTGTTTTTCAAAGTTTTGAAATATATGGAACAACATGAAACATAACATACCAGACTGCTGTAGAGTGATCATCAAGAATAACTCCACCATTTTGGAACATAGAGTTGGTGGCAGGGGAATTATGATTTGATCTGCAAAATGTTTATTAGACAGATGGAAATAGTCTGTTCAATTCACAACCATCATGAGTCCTGTACAATTTTTTTTCCCCTGACACTTCAATTGACTGTAGCATTCACAACAGACATAAAACCTTAACCTACCCATGGCTACTTTGCCCTATGAAAGAGATATCCTCAACACTGTTTTTTGTCACCACCTTTCAGAAGTTGAGAAATTGGCATTGTTCTTCACTGAAAACAGCAGTCCACTCATCAGCAGAGACAGATCTTGTATCAATCTCTTTGAATAATACTTCTACACACATTGCATGAAGTTATATTGGAGTGTAAAGAGTCAAGAGTATGATGGCATACTGACTGCATGTCATACCATTTCAGTTCTTGTGCATGCGCCATTCACTTGCTTCATTCCATTCAGACATACCCTAATGTCAGCAATCAGGAGAGTGAGATACCACAGCCACTTTATCACCATTAGCAAAAAATCATCAGGCACAATGAAGGGGAAAAAAATTCTAATTAGGTGGGAAAAGTGCCTACAGTGAGGTGGATGGCAGTGACCCTCAATGATGGTGATGAGATAGCTTCAGTGGCATGTTACACAGGGACTCCCTGGACACTTTCTGCAGGCTTTTTGAATGATTCATACTCTTGCTGCACCATTTCTCCCCCTTGCACTGGATCAAATGCACATCTGTAAAAGCTGAACCCTCATATCATGTCCCCTCTTCTCAATTAGTCCAACTTGCATCAAGAATTATATACATTGATGAAATCAGAATAGTACACTGCTGCCAATCAAAACCTAACCAATATATATCACATGAGATAAATTGCCACAATGTTGTCACCAATCCTCAACCACTCCAGAATACATGAGTTATCATCAAAGAGCTCTCAGAATTATTCAAGCCTATGTTCTGAGTGTGCAACTCTATACACCGTCGTGAATCATGGCAAGACAGTTAATGGAGCAAAAGGTGTTGAAATGAGACAAGGTCATGCAACCTATAGACAAGAAGAGAAGCAAAAAAGGGAAGAAAGTTTACCTTCCATTGGCACAGGCAATCAGGACAGTGTGCTTTTGTGGACCAAATGCAACCATGGCACGAGCCTCCTCTGGAATTCGAAACTGTGCAAATGACCACTCTGAACTGAAGTACTTGGGCAACACCCCTGCCACACGCACTCGATCAATGAGTGTCACATCACCCCTAATAGTGTGAAACACAAGCCACCATCCACAATTTCAAAGTTGCTTCTTCACAACCTTTTCATACAAAAGATGCTAGTTGAGAAACATCATGCGTACATGTCATGCTCAATGAACATCAGGCAATCTGCAACAATGATAATGAAACAAATCTGGAAGAAAGCATAGGTAGGAAGGACAGATGTGACCTTTCATGAAGGAGAGGGAGGAGCCAGCATTCGTAGCAGCATACGACAACAAGGCAGAGCCAGCCAGTAAGAGACTGCTACTAGAGCCAGCACGCTGCAGTGAATTGCCCCTTGAAACAGATCCTGGCCCCAAAGCATCTGCTCGTGCCTCCTCTGATGCGGCCTTGATACCAAATACATGAACAGTGCCCTTGTCACTGGAGCATGCAAGCCACTGAGCATTTGCTGAGAAGGCAATGCTATAAATATCTGCTCGGTCAGCACCACGCCGTAGCTGTGACATCCAATGCACCCATCCTTCTTTCTCTTAGTGCCTCAAGCTCTTGCATCTTATAACATCAACATTGCTCTTTGAATTACCATTTCAATGTATGGAAGTCAGGGGAGCACACAAAAACAGGCCAAGAAAAAATTTGGAACCAACAACCCACCTCTTGCAATTTGGTTCCATCCACAGTGCTGAAGATGTAAATTAGGGTTCCCTTAGTGCTTGCAGTGGCCAGCAGAGACCCACTCTGTGAAAGTGCTAAGCAAGCCAGTGAAGATTCATGAGCCTGTACAAACCTTGTCTTCTTCACACTATAGAGTTCAATTCTGACCTCACCTCGCCTTTGGCCCGGGCATGCCAGAACACAGGCTGTGGATGCAGGTGAGAGTGCACAAATTCCTTTCATGTTGCTCAGGGTCTCAATCTGGTGAAGCACTTTGAGATTCTCAAAACTGTAGACATAGATTTTGTGTTCCAAAACCACCACAATACAGTCTCTTCTCAACCTGACTGCCCTAACCTCACTTCTGAATGAAAGCTCCCCAATACACCTGCTTTGGAAATCATCCCAAATCATGACTTTGTTGGGTGAGTAGCGAGGATTTTTGCCTCCCCCAACAAGTGCCAACACATTGCATCTGAAAAGCATCTCCACAATTGCAATTCCAGCTCCATCTGTCTCCCTCCTGAAAGTCTCCTTGAATGGGTCACAGTTGTAGATCCTGAATCCTGTCTCCGTCCCACAAGCAAAGCAGCCATGGTCCTGATTGAATCCTACTGACAGCAATGTCCAATCACGAGACTGGCTCTCAGCCTGCTCCTGATTTTGGTTCTCCTTCACGTTTACATTCTGATCTTGTTGCACATCAGACACCTGCTGTCTTGATGGTGATGGACTTTTCGAAGCCATACGCGACAAGGATGTTGAGCCTGGCATCATCAGAAAAACAAAACCTCACCTTGAAAAACCAGTCTTTTCAAACCCTTCTTTTTTAGGTTGGACTGCAAACAGCTTGACAGAAGGCTCTGAATTCTTTGCAGCACCTAGACCAAAACCTTGCAGGTAGAAACAGAATCTTGGAGTCTTTGCTGAGAGCTTTCAAGAATCATTTTTGTCTGCCCATGAAGGAGCCCTGCAAGTTTCGCATCCAAAAAGAAAACTCTCCTGATAGCCAATTTCACAGCCAAGCTTTTGAAACCACACTTTTGTTCTCAACATTCACAGGTTGCTCACCAACACTTCTCACTTAAAATACCACAAACCCTAAAAAACATCACCAACACGAAACTTCCAAAGGAAAACAAACAAACAAGTAATCAAACGAAAAGAAAACAGGGCTGCAGCAGCAACAATCAGAACCTCAGGGTTCAAAACATAGGGCAATCCTCAAATGCTCACCAATCATCTAACCCTCTATTATACAAAGCAAAAATAGGTATGAGATTTTTGCTGCAGAGAAGAAATAAAGCTCATCTTTTGTGTTAGTCAGTGCCATGCCAAAACCAAAACAAAACAAAAGAAAGAGTGGCAGTCTGTACAGAGTAATGCAAAGCAACGAGACGCTGGATCCAAAGCCCACAGATGAAAAAGGAGAAAACCTTTGAAGAAGATGAAATGATTCAAGAATGATTGTACAAAGGAAACATATGTTACTCACCAGAACATCAAGGTCAGCACCGCCATCAAAATTGCAAAAAAAAGAAAAAGAAAAACCAGCTTCACGCACACACCAAGGCAAGCATTACAAGAGAAAACTTTACAAAAGATTTCCCAACAAGAGCCAAAAAGAAGAAGAACATATGTTCTCCTCACCAGAAAATCAAAACCATCACAGCCATCACAATTACAAAAACCAGTTGCACAATTTATTGAAGACAAAAAAGAGACTTCCAAGAGCCAGAAGAAAGACCTTGACGTACCGAATCTATATGTGTGTCTGTGTGTGTGTACAATATTTTATTATTTTTGGTCTTGAAGAAGAGAAGAAGAGCTCGTGAAGATGTGTGTATTCTCTGCTGCTGCTATGCTTTTCTTAGCCGCTCCCTGCACTCGAAAGAACAACAACAATTTTCGCGAAACCTACACTACACCCCCCACGACTGCAACAACAAGAGCGAGCGAGCAGCGTGATGGTGCCGCACCATCAGAGTGCACGCAAACGAAAGGAAGGAAGGAAGGAAGGAAGGAAGGAAAGAAAGAAGGATGGATGGAAGGAAGGAAGGATGAATGGATGAATGGATCATTTTGTTTGCTTTTTTCTTTGTTGAATTTACACTTTTTAAAAACGAAAATTTCCAAAAAAAACAATTTGTCGTCAAGTAAAGAAAATTCGCCAAAAATAAAAATAAAAATCATTGTTTGCTTGCTTGTGTGTTATGGTCTCAATGAAATTAATTGCTGAATTTTTATAGTTAGTAGCTTAAGGGATTTTTTATAGGTCCCTAGGTAATAAATAATAGGTCTAATTTTGTACAAGTATTTTTGAAAAGATGATATTTTGGCTTGTGTTGAAACTTGAAATTAGATATAATAGAGTTAGACACAACCTTCACCATTGCACCAGTTCCATTTTGGATGAACTATCAAGCCCAGCGACACAACCTCCATGATTGCACCAGTTTCATTTTGGATGAATCATCAGGCTGCAACATCCTCCGTGATTGCACCAATTCCATTTTGGATGAATTCTAGACAATCCATTCGTCATCCATTCGTCCTTCGTCTTCTTGTCTAGCGGAGATGACGAGGAGTGGTCTCGAAGCTCTCCCAAAAGCTCTCCTCTCTCTCTCTCTCTCTCTCGCGGGGGTTCTTCGGGTGCGTTGCCGCTCGGTGACCACACTTCTTCGCGAAAGTATCTGAAAGAATTTTTTTGATCAAGAGAAGCTTCAAGTCTTTAAATTTTTTTTTTTTTTATGGACCAGAATTGAGTGAGTGACATATTATTAGTTTCCAGGAGAAGAAGAGGTTTCTCGTTTGCAGGAAACCGGGCACTTATTAGTTACAAATCGTGTTAGATCCGCTCGATTTTTTCGGCGCCTTTTTTTTTTTTGGTTTCTTCTTCTTCTTTCTTTTTTTCTTGTGATTTTTTGTTGATGAATTCTTTCTTTGCATCGCGGCGCCTTTTGCATGAGCCTGCAGTGTGTTGTTCTGTTTCTTCCAGTGTGCCGTGGTTTGGTGTTGCACAAGGATCCTTGCCGTTTGTAGCAACAAAAGCCTCGCCTCAGCGTAGCAGTTCGTGGAAGAGACTTGATCCAGGATCCAAGTTTTTTCGAAGGTGGAGACTGGACGGGTTTTTTCGCGTCCCGATTTCTCCAGGTTCGTCTGCGCTGTGGATGCCGTATTATGGTTTGTATTCGCGGGGCATTTGGTGGATAGACTTATTAGAAGAAAACTGCAGTAGGTGGAATGAGCGTCTCGGTTTTCTTGTTAGTCTAGATCGACTTTGTGTCCCTGTTTTGTTTCCCTCTTTTTTGCTTGGAGGTTTGATGCATAGACAGTTGTCGCTTTTCTTCACGAACGTATGCGGAAAATCGACTTGGCATAGAGTCTGTAGATCGAGGCATCCAAGTTTCTTTGCGGGTTCTTTTCTTCAAAGCGGGATACTCGGTTTTTCACCAGTTTTTCCGTTCCTGTCCCAATCAAGCTTCATCATGGGACAAGCCTTTTCAGTGACAAGGCCGTTCGCGGTGATGGAAAAGGGTGAAAACCTTCAAAGCACTTGTGGAGATGAGAGCGACAATTTTGAGAATGAAAAGGACGTGGGAGGAGGAAAACAGCAGAAGAGAGATGCAAGTGAAGCTGAGCACGTTAACAAGGACGGAACAGAGCACGGAACCCAAGATGATGATTCTAAGAAGATCTCTGAGACCTTGAACAATAATGTAGGATTGGAGGAATTGCAACATGATGCTGCACCTCTGGGGGAGCACGAACCCCCGAGAGTTTTCAGTGCAAAAGTGGATGCAGAGGATATGAGAGGAGGAGATTTGGAAGAGGAAAGTGCCCCAAAAGTAGCAAGACAACAAGCGCAGGAGAAGGCAAAAGCTGTTGAGGATGAGCTTGGGCCTCCTCCTGAGAGACCACTTGCAGGTGATTGTTGTGGTCAAGGATGTGATGTATGTGTATGGGATACATACAATGATCAACTTCAGGAATACAATGCTCTGAAAAACGCTTTGCAAAATCCCAAGTAGAGTAGTACTTCAGATAGAAAAAAATGCACAATGAAGTATGTGTTTCCAGAAACCCTAGGAGGTGGACAGGGATGCAAAAGTAGCTGCAAAGATAGAATACAAATTTAGCCACAAGGATACAATGCATAGGTGGCTGCAAAAGATAGGAGATTGATAGTTTCTGTAGTGCAGAGAGGATTAGATTAAGGTTCCTTGATTTGAATTACTGAAACACTTGGAGTTTGGAACAATATTTGAGGGAAATCTGGCATATGGTTATCTCAGAGAGGAGGAGCAGTGAGCAGGAAGAACTGCAACAATCCCATGTTTGTAGCTGAAAACAGGCAGTGCAGAGGAGTGCTAGAGTTGAATGGCCATGCCCCCCAAAGGTATTTCATGCACCAAGAGTTTGCTCTAGTATGAAAGATATGGATTGAAAGTTTGGTGTCTGCAGAACAACAATCAGTCATGGGAATTTTTTGTGGAAATTTAATAGTCTTGCAATACACATGCAGATGTGCATCTCTGCTCCTCAACTGCCTGCAGACTGCCACCACCTTGCATGCAGGCTCATGGCCTGCCTTTCCTAAGGTCCTTATGTCCTCTCTCACTGCTTCCATATGTTCATGTTTTGGATTATTTCAAGATGCTCCATCTATTCATAGAGGTGTCCTCCCCCCCAAGCACGCTGAAGTGAATTCACATCTGAAGCTGAATTTCACCATTTGCAAGGGGACGACATTTTTATGGTTCCTGTAACCTAATCTTCCACTCAGAAATTAATGGAAAGAAAGAGATGCAAAAGTTTGAACACTGAACATTTTCTCATGCATTGTGCTTGATGAGGTTCTTCATTCCATATATTTGGTAAAGTATGAAGTTGATCACCCTCACAAGCATGTTGCAGCTTGGGTGAGGATACTCTTCACTTTTCTTATCGGCTATGTCTCTACGTGACTGACTCTTCATGTTGCTTCCAGAAATGTGGCAGGAACTCAGGATGTAGATTATATATATGATGGTTTGCCCAAATTTTGGGTGGATTATATATGATGGTTTGCCCAGATTTTGGGCAGATTATAATACACTAATCTACACCAACTGTTGGGAGCTGATGAAGTCAGTGGGTGGTCATGGTAGCTCATCAATGCTGTTTGTGATGAAAGTCATGGTCTGACACTTTGTGAGTGAATCTCATAAGGTATAGACTACACTCATTGTTGTTTTACCTTCAAAATGTTGTGGAGATTTTTCTGCAATCTTACAGATATACAAGCATGTGACATTGATTGTTTATGTTGGATTTTCCAGGTTTCTGAGGATTTAGAGATTTCCAGTGCACAAGGATGAGGGTTAACCTGGTCCTTTCTCAACACAAAGAGATGCTGTGGATGCTATGGAAGAATTCACCCTGAACAACATTCTCAACCAAGCGAGGTCATAGTAACCTAACACCTGTTAACCTATAGCATTATTTCTCTTATTCACAGGATCAGAAACATAGTGGATAGTGGAAGATAATGGACAATTACATGTCTGCACATGCAGAGCCAATTGGCAGCAATCATTAATTTTGCTTTAGCTTCACTGTCAAATTTCCTGAAATGCTGAAATTTACTGTGAAGCTCTGTGGAATGCTATTTGTGATGAAGAAGATTGTTGTTGTGGAGATTTCCCTGCAATTTCATACATGTGATGCTCTGTGAGCTTTTTTTCAGGGATCCAGTGTCTATTATTGCTAGCAGGTGTTCTGGTTATTTCTTGATCCTCATAACTCACAACCACATGTTGGTGATTTTCAAAGGATGCACAAGCTAACCATGCCCGCCCCAGTGTTTACAACTGTCCAGGTTCATGCCGATTTCCTGGTTTGAATCACCTCATTCGCCACCATACTTTGAGAAATCAATGACCCACAAGGCAACAAACAACTATCAACGCCCCAAACCAAATGAGGCTCCAACCAAAAGGCAGATGAGGCACCTAACTTCCTCTTCTGCATTGTTCTCTTACAAGTACCATCTCTTTTTCTTTACTTGCCATTCTCATTCTAAACCCCTTGTTAGGGATATTCGGTTCAATGAATGTCAAATTGGTGCTGTTCAGATTTTTCATCCCTTTCTGTAACACAATACTCTAATCATATATGGAGAAATGTCACAGCCCATTTGGAGAACACCTTATATTCACGAATATCCCTCAAAATTTCCAAAAAAATTGATATTACACCTATTAACCCTAAATCCTTTCTCTCCCATTGCTAATTGACAAATAGCCTTGTGAACATGCAATATTCGAGAATATTAAAGATCTTGTGCACCACTACCCACCTAATATAAAGTGAGTTTTTTTTTCATATCCTTAACATTCTATGATAACCAATCTAACTATACGGTAGGTTCATTTAGAATTTTTTGTTAATTGTTTTTTTAAAAAGTTGCAAGAATATATTTAGTCAAATTTTGGTTTGATGTGCATAGGGTTTTGGAATCTAGTTATTTTGTTTTTGGAGGTTATCCTTATGGTGTGGACTATCTCAAAATGAACTTATCTATAGTAATATCCAAATTTGAAAATGAACACACTTATAATTTACAACTAATGCAAACTTGATTACTCCACATTCTTTTGCTTTTGAATTGGTTTTGGAATATTTAAATCTCAAAATCACAAAAAGTGAAACTCTTGAACAAACTTAAGATTACAATAATTGATTAAACATTTAGAATTTTTTTTGTAAAATGTGCCAAACAAAGGATGAAATTGCTCATTAAGGGTTTAAAATAGGTTGAAATGGTTAGGTGAGCATTAAATTGCTTGATCAATTTGTATTGGGTGTCATAGTTAGGATCAAATTATTTTTTGCACTTCCAAAAGTGTTGAAAGGAGTTTGTTATTGAATCTATTTCCGAATGCAAAATTTTGAAATATGTAGCCAAAGGATAGTTGCTAGCATAAATGTATGAATTGCAAATCATAGAACAATTCAACAATCTCATGTTTAGTTTTGTTGTTTGATAAAATGTTTTGGACTTCATGAATAACAACAAAGAGGGATGACAATTAGAAGAGGGTAAGAAAACTCGGTTGGATTGGGTACAACTTTAAGGAAAACTTTGTTGAATTACATGTCTTTATGCAAGCATCTTCTTTTGTGGGCTTGGGATCTTCATTGTAGGCAAGTTTAAGTTTGAAGGGAAAAATGAACAAACAAGTCAAAATTTAGTACTATGAAATCTAAATCCATCTTTTTGTTTTATGAGATGTTGAACATTATCACTTCTTAGGAAGGTGAATCCCATGTAAGGAAGGGAAAATGGATCCCTTTTACTAAATTCTAGTCATGTAAAATTTAGGAAGATGGAGGGCACAAAGATTAAACTCTTCTTTCTTCCCAAAACCACCATACCTTAGCAAACCAAGTTTTTAAATTTGATCTCCACAACGAATATGAATGAAAAGTGATCTAGACCCCTCAAATACTTGCCAAAACATGTGCCAAATCACCATATCTATTTGGATGATATAAATCCATGCAAAACTTGACTTGGATCTTAAAATAATGACTATCAAGTTTCAATAAACACATTTCAAACCATAAGAAAAAAAACTTTGAAATTACATAAAATCTCAATAGGTTGCTTTTCAAATGTAAAGTTTTCAAAGCAAATAGTAGAACTTTTAAGGTTTATGTTGTCAACAATGTCAACAATAAGTAATTAAACCCCCAAGTATAACTTTGAGCCTCCATAAAATTCCAATAGTTTAATAAACATGTTAGAATGAATGTTAAACAAAATGAATTATCCATTGTGCAATGTGAAGGAGTTTTCACCAAACCAATGTTGCACAATGGACATCTAGAGTCATATCCTATTTTGGCAAAATCAAGAACCCATCATAAGTCCTTTGTTTAACCAAATATGTGTAGCTACTTTTTTGGGTCTAAAATAATGTTATATATGTTTAATGATGCACTCCAAGTGATTTGAGTTGAACTTTCTAAAAAACATTTTCTTTTATCAAAATAAAAGGGTTTTACCTTTCCTTAATAACCTATTTTTATATTTTCATCTTGTGTAATATTGCACTCGTAAACCCAATGAAAGAATTGTTTTTCATTTACCAACCCATCAATAAGCTAGTCCTCAAGTTGTAAGGAAATATCCATAAGGTTTGAGTTCCAAGGTAATGAGTTGTCCAATATGCAATCTTTGCCTTCTTGCACATTGTTGTTCTTCACTTGCATCATGGTGTCAACTTTCAATGATTTCCAACTCCATTATGAGGTATTTAACTAGTGATGCATTTAAAAATAGTTTACCACAAACCAACTTTCTAATCGCCTTCACATCAAATTGACCAAATTGAACCCTCTCAACATCAATTTTAATCAAATTGCGAATAATTTTTGTTTCCATATTTTCTCTAAATTAGCTAAGTATTTTTTCACTAAGCCCCATCTATTTTTCATCCAAAGTCACCATGGTAATATTTCAAATTTTAAAAAAATATTTTTTGAATTTCTTAATTGGAAAAACCAAATAAAATCAAAGGCATTTGTTGCCACTCCTTCCTTACCCTTGTTTTGAAGTTTCACCAAATGATGAAATTAGAATGGTTGAACATATCTCTCACCCAAATATTAGTCATCACCTTACCAACCTTAAAATAATCAATCCTAAACAAAACATGAAAGCAATCAATTATAAAGAAGCAATAGAGGAATCACCAAAATGCAGGTTATAAAACATTTTCTAAGACCATTTTTCAAAAAGAATCCAGCTCCCAAACATCTTAGAGACCTAATAATCCCCTTCGGAAGCTCAATTAAAGTAGTTGTTGAGGTTACACACCTTAAATGTGAAAGAATGTGAAATGAAAGCACTTTGGAAATACAATAAGGGATGAGAACCTGCTCCTTCCAGCAAAAAGAAGGTCTGATGCATACAAAGACATCCCCGCCATCAATCAAACCTGGTGGTTGGGTTTCACATATCTTCAAGCCCATTTTTGCAAGGGCTTGGTGAACTTCCACTTCCTCCCCTCGCCTTGAAACAGCTCCTTAAGGAACTTGAGCACAAGAATACATAAGAATGTATAGATGTGCAATGCAACAAAATCTCAGCCAAGAAAGAAAATTATATTGAGATACTATTTTTCACCTCCAAAATCTTAACCCTAAAAAAACTGATGTTCAGTTGCCATAAACTTCTTACACGTAGTAGAGAAGTACCTCTGAGAATTTGCGCATATGCAAGCATGCTGCTCCCTTGCACATTCCAAATTTGACAAGGGAAGCAGATTTCTTCATTGACAGGGCATTTATTTGCAAATGAATCTGGGACTTCTCACACAACAGCAACTCTTGATTCCCATTTGATGCACTTTCATTGTTGCCTCCAAAGCTGCTGCTGCTGCTGCTGCTAATGGATGCCCATATTTGCTTTCTCATGAATTATTGTTGCCTCTATGCAAGCACCCACACTAAACTCACAAGTAGCAACAAAATCCATCAATCTAAAGCTCTGAGTAGACCTGACCAAATGCTCATTTCCAATGCACACACAAACACACAACACATTTTCACAACCTATTTTGCCTCAAGATCTGATGAGATTATCCAACACCTTTGTCTGTAAGAGTAGCTCCAAGATCTTCACCTGTAGATCAGACTAATCCAATTCTTGTTTCCATTCCTTAAAGCCATGCACCCAAAGTCTTTTTGACAAAAGAGAGGTCTTTGACAAGAGAGGAGGAACAAAAACAATCAGAGACAGACACAA
>Ga0209208_10002378_pt1 | contig 26940 bp, 12 predicted proteins | sample S1TSphfallax_3_FD_187694 | JGI IMG/M metagenome (GOLD analysis project Ga0209208, IMG submission 187694) | Host-associated microbial communities from peat moss isolated from Minnesota, USA - S1T2_Fd - Sphagnum fallax MG (SPAdes) (version 2) | ecosystem: Host-associated > Plants > Peat moss >...
TTTTTGGGTAACCCTAAATTGTGTACAAACTATAAACATTGGATAAATAATTTTCATAAAAATATGAAACAATTTTATATAAGTACCAATAAAACTTGTGTTTTAAACTTAATTTGGGGGTGGGAACCGCAACCTTTAATAAAATGTAAACAAAACAAATGGGAAGGTTCATATCATTCATACCTTTGCCATGGAGTCACTTTCATTCTCTTTTCCTTTAATAGATGAAAGAGAAAAAAACAACATGAACCTCCTTATATGTGTGTGTGTGTGTGTGTGAATACATAAATTCACCTTAAAAATATTCCATGAAAATAATATATATGCTAGCAAAAAGGTTACCGTAAACAAGGTTAAATTTAATGTCCCTTTATTTGTTTGAAGCAGTTATTAAGCAAAAGTTTACATGAGGGTAATGTGACACAAACATGGGTCAATTGATGATGTAGGCATTACAATTTGAAGGGCTTTATGGAGATCCCAACCATTAACAATAAAAGATCAAGATATTGCATATTTTTTCACTGACAAATATAGTAAAAAAATACCCAATATGAACATGTGTCAAAAATACCACTTCGTCGTTTTGGACAAGTTGATTTCAACATGTCCATTGTGACTAGGGTGGTTTTTTTGACTAGACCATTTGAGTGGTCATCATGATTGGTAATTTTGACTAGTCGAATTTTTTGCTCACATAAAAAAAATTTGTGGCAAGTAAGTAGGTCACAGAAAGGCAAGTAGGTAGGTTGTAGCCCACCCTACCTTACCCTATCTTACTTGACCTACCTTAGCTTAACCTAGTATATCCTATTTAGTTTACCTTACCTACCTTAACCCCCTTAAGCATGTACATAGGTTATAATGTTAAGAATTGAACCCTTGATCTCCCCAATGATGAACCAAGTCCTTAACCAATGGACCACAACATCAAAAGGTGTTCAATTTTTGTTAATTTTTTAATTTCACATGTTTATTTTAACACTTCACTACAAGATTATGAGGTATGAAAGTAGGTAGGTTGTAGGAGATAGGTGGGTGGGTAGGTAGGTAGGTAGTTAATATGTAGGTAGGTTATAAGTAGGTGAATAGGTAGGTAGGTAGTACATTTAGGTAGGTTATACGTGGGTGGATAGGCAGGTAAGTAGGTAGGTAGTAAAATTGTAAGTGGGAGGTAGGAAGTAGGTATGTAATAAGCATAAGATGTCCCATTTGATTAGAGAACATTGATCATTTTGACTAATGATGTAATTTTTTTATGTTCAATTTGATTATATGTCCCATTTGAATAAAACCAATTGGCCATTTTGACTAGGGTTGTCTAACTTGACTAAATGTATTGGTCAAATAAGTCACCTTAGTCAAGTTGATTGGTCAAATAACACATGTTTCGAACCCCTTATCAAAATGGACATGTCCATTAGTAAAAAAAACTAGTTAATTTGCTTGAATTGTTTGAAAAACCATGTTTTGTAGTAGTGGCAATGCCCACATAGACAAATGGATTTATGCACCAAGGGGTCAGGCAATATAATTATATAAAAGTATTAAAATACATTTTCCCCTTAAGTTTATGTTGGCATTTGATGATAAGGATAATGAAAGTATTACATAGTTAGTCATTTTAATAATGACCTTCAACCTCAATTCATGAAGGTATTGCTTAAATGTTTTAACAAGGCCATAAAATGTGTTAATCCTATTAGGTGAGGGTAATGCTCATGTGGTTTATGGTAAATGTAATCCATTCATGGTGGATGGGGATATTGTGTGCAACATGACATAAGGTGATCCCAAAATCTATAAATCCCAAAATTAAAACAAGTGGATTGATATAAAAATGATGGTGATAAAATATCATGCTACTTACTAAACTATAATTGTTCAATACAAAAATGCTGGGCACATGCATTAAAGCTTCACTACATGCTTGATTATAAAGATATATCTATGACTATTCATCTAAGGAGGATGAATTATATGTAATGCCCATATTGGTGTGAATTTTTGTTGCAACTATTACAATTTTTGCTGCATGATAATGAATGAACAACTGACAATGTTCAAACACAAGTTGAATTGCATTGGCCACAAAAGCATTTATTGTTGTGTTTTGAAGTCTAACACAAAAGACCTTAAAACAAATTAGATTCCAATTAAAAGATTAAACAACGTTTTAAAATTAAAAAATTTAAGTATGCAAACATACCATCCATGAATAAAATCTAAATTGTGATACTTTGATATTACATCCAAATCTTTTGCACAATTGCATTTATTAGACTCCAATATCCAATTTCAAATGCCCCATACAACTTTGAAATGCTTTGCATAGGTAACTTTGCTTGCCCAAATTGCCTCAACATGGTTGTCATCTTTTTTGAGCCATGCCCATGCATTTTGTGGGATAAATCCCACCCTTCATGTTGAAATGTCAATGATGCCCAACAACATGTCAAAGGTTAAATGTACCAACAAAGGTTGTCATACCTCTTGCATTTGTTGCACTTGGGGGTTTGAAAATCATCCCATTTAGATTCCACTTTCTATTTTGTTCAATCAAGGGCCTTTTTTTCATTTTGTTTTCGCCTTGTATGTGGGTTGCTCAAAATATAAGCATTCATGGAGAATGGTCTTGTAGCCTAGGCCCATTGGGACGAATAGATGGACGCCCAAATCTACCCACTTGCATTTGATGCCCATGTGTTTGGTCCAAATGTCTATGAAACAACCACTTGGCCGCATAAAAACTAGTGCATGCATCCACCTTGCAACACCATCTTGAACCTTCATGAACCCATTCAATTTCTTCCATTGCATTTCCATGCTCATCTTACATTAAAAGAAAAACTTTTTGAAATGCAGGATTTGGGTTTAAAATTATATCTACAAAAGAATCTTGCATGTTTAACATAAGCATGGTGAAGGTATTGCATATCAAAGCCCTATGTTAGTATTCTAAATGAATGGGAATATTAAATGAATTAAATGTATTCTTAAATTTTATAGTTAATATAATAAATAATAAATCATTTAAAAAAATTATTTCTTGGTATATTAACTAATTGGTTATATATATATAGTTCACACGTTGACATGTTTTTTTCATATAAAAAAACAAAAAATTAAAAGATGAGGATAATAACTCGTGTATTGTCATCATTTTCTTTTGGAGCTCCATAAGGAAAAAATAAAAAAGACAATGATGGCGAGCATCCTCATTGTTGTCTTCTTTTAGAATGCCCATAGGAAAAAACAAGAAGACGACTACAACAATGTTTGCCGTTCTCAACTCCTTCTAGAGCAAACTAAAAAGAAGACAATGATGATGAGCTCACGATTATCATCTTCTTTTGGAATATAGTAAGAAGAAGAAGCAAAAGATCATGACAATGAACATTGTTGTCGTCATCTTCTTATGAACTATTGTAAGAAAAAAAAGATGATGACGATTGTTTGTTGTTGTTTTCTTTTGCAATTTTGTAAGAAAGTAAAAATAAGAAGAACTTTTGCAATTGCGTAAGAAAAGAAAAGAAAGTGTTTTAGCAAACTTATTTCAACAACCTTTTTTTCGCAACACCATTCTTTTTGTAGCTTCACTTTGCTCCTCTTGTAGCCCCACTCCTCCCACAGTCTCACTTTGCTTGCAACATCATTCTTGAACGTAGTAATGTTCTCTTAGTCCCCCCCTAGCTCACTTTGCTTGCAACATCATTCTTGAACGTAGTAATGTTCTCTTAGCCCCCCCCTAACAATAAGCAACAATGCTCCTTGCTTTCCTTGTAGCAATGTTGTTCCCTTGCTCCTCTCATGCACAACTTCACCTAATAATGCTTCCACCCAATAGCACTCCCACGGAACAACCACAACAACAGATGATGTAATAGTGACAATGGCCTATGGCAAGTTTGGGGTTTAGAAGCATTAGGGGGAAAAAAAAAAGTAGGTGGGTGAACTGGCTAAGTAGGGAGATATATATAAAAATTAAGAATTAAAAGGCATGCAAAAAAAAAACTTTGATTCAAACTCTTTGATTACACCTTCACCTATGTAAAAATCCTAGTAAATTTTTCTTTCAACATTTTTCCATCTTTCCATTTTTCTTTAGGCTTTTTTTTTTGCCTCATGTCATTTTGCTGAATGGAAAGCGAATCTAACAAGGAGTAAGTTTGAATGATGAATAATGCACAATGAGAAAATTCACAATTTAGTAGCCAAAATGGAGATTTATTGTAGGAATATGTTAAAAAACTCTAGATTGGTCCTTTAATAAATAACCAAATCTGGCTGTTAATCAAATTTTATAAATTATAAAATGAAAATTTGATTATAAATTAAATTTATAAATTAATGATCACAAAGACACAATGAGAGAAATCACAATTCAGTAGTGGATTTTTGAAGGAGATACGTTTGAATAATGAGAAGACACAACAAGCACTTCTTTTTTCTTTAAAGAGGAAGTAAAAAAAATGATGACTAAAAAAATTATTAAAAAATAAATAAATAAATTTAAAAATAAATAAATAAACCGTACCGTCCGAAATGCAGAAGGTGCAGTCAGCTGTTTGACTGGACCTTCCGAAATCCAGAAGGTACAGTCAGCTGTCTGACTGTACCTTGGGGATTTCAGGTAAGTAATAGTCCTAAAAATACACTCAGAAAACTCTACCGGGTCTGCACGTGGACAGGAAACACTTTTCCATTAGGTTCAAGTTCTCTAACTGACCATCAAAGGTTAGTTCAGTTTCTGTTTTTATGACCTAGGTACCTACTAAATGCCTACTAATCTTTACCTTTGTCTTAACCATCTATATGCATCTACTCACCTAGTATACACCGATTCTCTTTCCTCTCTAGTTATCTAGTGTCAGCTATTATCCTACCCACCTACCTACATGAACTATTCTAATTTACAGGGCCAGTTACTAAGGTGAAACCCAACATGCTCACCTAGTTGAAGTTCATCCACAACTGAGTCGTAACACGAGTCCCATGTGCTGGTTACTAAGGTGAAACCCAACATGGTTCATCCACAACTGAGTCATAACACGAGTCCCATGTGCTGGTTACAAAGGTGAAACCCAACATGGTTCATCCACAACTGAGTCATAACATGAGTTCCATGTGCTGGTGGCTGTTGGTTCACACTGGCTCCAATGTATATACCTTGTGTAAGTTTATCAAAATCTACACTCTATTAAAAGCAAACTCCATCCATACCCAAAATTTGCGCCTCCAACATTAAATCTCACATCCAAGATGGTTGACTTAATGTTTCGCATGCCCCCACCCACCCATAAACATGGTAGGCGGACTATACAAATGGGAGAGACTACTAAATAATAAATCATTTGGACCAATCCATCCATCTGATCAATCAATTGGAAGTGTCCACTGTTTTTTTGTTTTCATTTTTTGATATTGAAATTTTGGTGAAATTTAACAGAAAAAATAGAAAAATTAGTCAAATTTACACTACACAAATCCCAATCTCTTTGTCAAAAAATGTCAAAATTTTGCCCAAAAACATTAGAAATGTTAGATTGTGCATTGCCTTCACCTAGGCCCAATATGTTGTGCACAAATGTTGAACTGACACTATTTTCCTGCCCCAAACTGGCATTACATTTATTGTTCTTCATCCAAAGAATATTGTGTGAAGTGCCGTACCGGGGATGCTTTAAACGTCCTAGAACACTTGCTTTCATTGCAATAGAATTCAAACTTCATGTGCTCAATTTTTTCAGAGCTCAACATTACTTAAACAGAATATGGTTTTTTTAATACCTGGGCTATGCCTCAGCTCATGCCACATGTTTGAGATAAAGTCTATGGTTTCATTTACAATGTAAAATAGGTGATGTTGATTGTGGCAAATATTTCTCATTATATATTGCAATTTGATAGATGACTGATGTGAAATTAACATGAAACTAGTGTTAAATTGTAATATTAGTCTGACACGCGCCTAAATAGACATCACATATTTTACATTGTAATGGATGAATCCACAGACTTTACCTTGCATATGTGTCATGACCCAAGGCATACTACCTTTAGGAAAGAAAAGCCATATCCTGCAGTAGTGAAATAAAGTAGTTTTTGCACCTCATGTCAAGGACATGCAGAGAAGATATGACCAGGACACACTACACCAGCTGGCCAGAGAAAGATATTGGTAATCACATATACCTGAGAATTAGGCAGATACTGGATGTCTTATTCAATGGATTTAGATATCTTCATCTGCAGCACAGACCTGGGGCATATCTCCTCTCTCATCGCTTTCAGAGGCTGGAAAGGGCGGGAACACCCTTCTTTGGTGGGAAAATTACTAGTAACGCAAAGCACTCTGAGAAAATTTGTCATGTACATGGAGGGCACCTTATATCCATGAATTTCCCTCCTATAGTTTGGGAGGGATATTATGCCTACTTATAGGTGTAAGAACCCTCCCACTATTGAGGAGTAGGCCTGATATCCCTCCCATTCATATGACTCGTGAGCAACATAGGTTTTTGTTCATGATAAGTATTGCCCCCTGCTTTACTGCTTTACGATACATACTTAAAGCCCATGGGTGGGGAACAACTCCCAAAATGCAGGCCCGGACTCAGCTACCTCTCGCCTCGTCCTAGGCCCCTTATTTTGAGAATGCCCCCATCCTAGGGCTTTACCCTACACCTATTGAAAACAGGCCAGTTTGGGAAAAAGTGTGCTTGTCTCATACTTGATTGCTTGTTCATTGATAAGCCTATTTGACCAATTATGGAAGTTTGGAAGTAGGTTCGCCAAGTTTAGTCCATTCACATTTTTCTTGCTTGCTGAAACTCAGTCGTCACATCTCCACTTCTTGTTGACTTTCTCTTCTCCTCCTCATTTCTCTAGACTCACTGACCAACAATAGATTGATGGGAGACACTAAATAGGGGAGATGCTAGATACTAAATATCCCTGTAGTTTATTTATAGATCGATGCGTGGTTCTGTCCATTGGGCACTTCGTGTCCGTTTGGATGAGCAAAAATGGCTTTGGCCCAGCATTTTGCACATGATGCTGAGGCTGGTAAATGGCCCAGCAAAGCCCTACTGGTGATTGGCAGCTACATGGTTTCATTGGTCCAGCTGGGTTGTGCTATTAGTTGTCTCTTAACTTTTTCAGTACAGTATCAGTTTCATTTTTGCAGTTTCAGTATGTCAGAATATTGTCACATGTTCAGCATGGGTGGAGCTGCTCTAAATACTAAATATGCCTTATGGGCTTTGTCTAGAGCCTATTTGCATGATTTTGACAATCTACATTTCTTGCCTTCACCTTCAATACTTGTCATACTTTCTTTTTAAATGTTGAGATATACTAAGTATTGACGATCTCTTAACAAGCTTTGTGCAAAGTCTTTATGTAGACTAATGCGTGTTTTTGTGCATTGTGCAATTCTTTGTCTTCCACCATCAATACTTGTCTTGCTTTAAGGGCAAAATCTTGAATGTTCTATCATTTCCCTTTGAATTTGAACCCATTGAAGCAAAAATTAGTACCTATAGTATCTTACTTCCTAGCAATAACAATAACATTGTATATATAGAACTTTTTATGGGATATTTCACATCTTCTTTGAATATCTCTTAACAAGCTTTCTTCAAAACCTATTTATATATGAAACCATGTGCAATTTTGTGCACTGTGTAATTTGTGTCCATCATGATCAATTCTTGTATGTTTTTTTTAAAAAAATTATATGTTTTATCATCCCTCACTAAATTTGAAGCCACAACCTTAAGGAAGCAAGAATTAATACCCATTGCTAGCCTACTTTTAGTCATTTACAACAACAAATGGTTCTTTATTTATTTATTTATTTTGTAGAACATTAATCAAACCTTGTGTAGAATTACATAAGGTGCCACACTAATACTTGAACAATTTATGTTAATTTTTTAAAAATATTTTCCTAAATTCATGAAAGTTGGATTCAACATGCACAATCAATCAATTTGTCATGTTGTTAGTCAATTTGGAAGATAGAGCTTGCAAAACTAGTTGCAACTTGGTTATTTCTTAGTGATGTACCTATACTTTTGATGTATATTATGGTGTTTTGAATTATATTAAAATATATTTATAAACTATTTTGATTTAAAGCATATTAAGTATACATTTTGCATATATTATGGGTGGGATAGGTACGTTAATAAAGTAATTAAGTAAATAGGTAGATGAATAGGTAAGTAGTTAGTTATGTAAGTGGGTAGTTAAATTAAGTTAATTTTTGGTAAGGAAGTTAGGTACATAAGAAAACAAGATTATTAAATATTAACTATATATTTTACTTAATAGGTAATAACTACTATTACTTACAAGTTAATTATTTTATTTAATAATAATAATTAATATTAGTCTAATAATTAATATTAAATAATAATTAAATAATAATAAAGTAACATTAATCACTAATAAATCATTAGTTATTTATTTCATCATTAGGTATTTGATAATTAATAATTAATATGTAAAATTAATATATAATAGTTAATAATAATATAAATGAATAATTTGTTATTCATTATTGATGATTTTTAGTTTTGCCAAGGTTTCAACAAATTTTATTTTTGCCATATTTTGAATTTGCCAAAGTTTAGCCAAGGTTTAGTGAAATTTATGTTTAACCACAAATTTTCCCCAATTTTTACCCAATTTTTTTAAAAAACTAATGTTTAACCAATTTTAAGCCAAATTTTTGTTTAACCAAAGTTTAGTCAAGTTTTTTTTTGGGTTAAGGTTTAACCAACATTTAGCCCAAATTTTTGTTTGGTCAATTTTTACCCAAGGTTTAGCCAAAAAACTTTTAGTCAAGGTTTAACCAAATTTTTATCTATATAATGTTTAACCAAGGTTTAATTTAAGTCTATGCATAAATGCTATTTGGGCTTAACCTAAATGTAACATTGGATACTTTAATTAATAAGTTATGTTAATTAGTAGGTAGTAAATTAGGTTAATAGGTAATAGGTTAAGCTAAATAATAATTAGTAGGTAATAAGTTAAATTAATAGGTAATAGGTTTGACTAAATATTAGTTACTAGGTAGTATTTTAAGTTAATTATATTTATGTGACTATGTTAATTAGATTGGTAAGTTAGGAAAATAGGTCAATATGTTAAGTGGGTACATAGATATCTAGTAGGTAGGTTTATATGTATGTTAATTGAGTAGGTAGATAGTTAATAAAATAGGCTTAGAGTAGGTAGGTAAGTAAGGCCTAGGTAGATAGGTTTTTTTTAGGAGGATTTTATTTTAATTTGGGGTTAAGAAATTTATTGTGCACATCTATTTATAGTTTGCAACATTGGGGGGAAAAAAACATATAAAATAAAAAACCTTTAGTCACAAATTAGTTTGTGACTAAGTTGTGACTATAAAATTTATCCCATATTTTTGGTCCTTTGATTTCAATATTATAGAGTATATAAAAAGGTGCATTTGAAACATTAAAAACATAGAAACAACATTTTTTCTTAAAATGTCATTTGGGATGAGGTAATAAAAAAGTTTAACCCTATAGGTTAATTTATTTACCTACGTATTCCCTACCTACCAATGTACTTACTTATCTATTTACCTACTTACCTATCTATGTACCTTTTACCTACTTGTACTTACCCACATAAATTGAAAATTTTAAGTTTAAAAAAAATGTGAGATTACATATGACAATTATGCCAACTAGCAAATTTGAATTGCACCAAATGGTAATATGTGAAGGGACTATATTTTGGTTGTAAATATGGGGATTAGTTATAAATTACACATGAATAGCAATAGATCAGACTATATATGTTGACCATATATATCATCCATGTGAAATGTGTTGACATCATGATGAGTCGTCACTTACAACTAGACGTTGGATGTAATTTCACTTATGCAATTAATAGATTTTTAATCACAAGTCTTGATTGCAACTTATTTATAATCACAAATTATAATAAAAATTTGACATTTTTCTTCTAATGTTAGGAAAATGAAATCATTATAAGTCCATCTACCATGTTTATTCATCAAAGGGATCCCCTTGGCATGCCTTTTATTTATGACACACCTCAAGATTGTCATTTGGTATTAAAGGCAATTTTTTCCGGTCCCAATTTTGGTAACATAATGCATAATTCCAAAACATGTTTCCTAGCTCTTCACAAGTGAACAAAATATGTTAATGCTTAAAAAATAAGATTAGGATGAGTTGATTATTCAATTTGAACAGTCAATCATATCAAATTGCGCAAACCATTAAATAAAACTTGGGTGGTTAGTGTAATTCCATAACATATTTTGGTTCATGCATTAACTTTAAGCTCACATAAACTCACAATATTCACCATGCCCCAAACTTGGGAAGAGGCACTACCCTCCTCCTTATATAGGATACTTGGTGATTCACTATGGCACCTACATGGAAAATGACAATTTTCCTAAGACTCCCAAAGTTGTTTCTTCAATTTGAGACTTCTTTCTTGTCCCATAATTTTAGAGGCTCGTGACATCTACATTGCCCAACCAAATTGAATATGTGAATACACTATTTTGTAGCCTTCAAAACAAAATAATAAAGTTATATCAATTTTTATAATTGGATATTATTTGGTGACATGTCCCCAAATAATTTAATGAATTTTGACAACTTTTGTATTGACCCTTCAAATAGCCATAACTTATGCAAAAAGACATTATTTTATCCCTATATCTCAATGGAATATTTTCAATGAAAAAAAAATTGATTTGGAAATGATTTGGTCCCCAAAACTTGTCTCAAAGGTTTTGGGGATGCATTAGTAGAGTTTTAATTCCCAAAGGGAGTGCACTTGGAAATCACATAAATTTTGCCTTGCACTCTCATACATTTCCCACTCATCTTAGGAACATGTTTGAACCATGCCTACCTTGCCCTCATTTGCATATGGCTTCCCTTATCTTGCCTTAGTTTTGGTAGTAACATTTTGCCCTAGCCCACCTTAAGCCACTTCATTTTGCAATGGCCCACTTCTTATAATGTTTATTCTTCACCATCACCAATGACACCCATAATTTAAATTCTCTTCTAAGCTTTCCTTTGCATTTTAATACCTAGCCTACCAATTTAACATGATTGACATATTTGTGCAACCTCAAAATGTGTTGCCTAATTCCCGTTAAGTCTATCTAGTTATTTCAACTTGCCAACGTTTTTCAACACCTTTGCAAATGACCTCAAAGTTCTAGTTGTCTAGATGGGATCCCGCTCATTCACATATATCTCATCTAGGAATATGTCTTGGAACCTATATGAACCTTAAACCCAATGTCTTCCAAGACATATTGTTAGCAACCCTATTTTTTGGTAATAAAGTCTATCCTATTATGTCACAATTATCACTATAGTCTATTTATTTTCACTATATTTTCAATTAAAAATGATAAGATATGCAAATAGTGTGAAACAAGTGATTTGAAAATAGCGGGGTTCAAGAGTTGAGATTCAAGACTCATTTAAATCTTTAAATCAACTAGTTTTGATTGCAAGTGCTTGCTTCAACTTTCAATTACATTCACAAGTTATTTTGTTAATTCAAGTTTGGGTCTTAGGGTCATGATGATTATTAGCATTTGTGGTGCTTATGCAAGGGTCAAAGGTAATAACTAGGTAGGCATTAGGGATGAAGAAGGTAGGATATTGAAATCATATTAGTAGCCCCATATGCAATGCACATTTTTTAAAACATTGATTTTTGCACAAATGCATTTTGAATTGAATGTTAGTGTTAGTTCACAACCTCTTTGTTGAGGTTGTGAATTTTGTTACAAACTAATAGACTAATAATTTACCTTTGTATGCATTTTTTGTTAAAAAAAATTTATGCACACTATGCTGAATTATTACACCTTGCTATTTTAAATAAATGGTCTTTAGTTTTAGCTATGTTGGTAAAGTTATAAAAGTTGTACCCCATAGATTGAACAATTAGAACCCCAACCCTAAAACTAAATCCTAAACTTTCAAACCCCATAAACCATCAACTATAATTTATGATTGATTAGGCAATAGATTGTGTTAACCTTGTAAGCTAAACATATAAAATGACACAAATTTTGAATTAGGCATGTGGCAAATTTGATTAGCTCATGGGCAATTCCAAAACCGTAACCTTAAACATTTGTTTATGTAATTGAATTAGACACATGGCAAAGGTTAATTAATGTTTAGGTAGCCCTAATCCATTTGACTTTAACCCTAAAGCTTTAAGTAAACATGAATTGGACACGTGGTAATATAGGATTAATTCATAAAAAACATTTAAACCCAACCTTAAAAAGTTTGGTTGAATGTGAAATGGACATGTGGTAACACCTAGTCCATGCATATTACCTTTAAAATTGAACAAAATTCAAAGTGACACATGGCAATAGCCAAAGCCCATACAAGGCCTCCAAACTAATTCCTAACCTTAAAAAATTGCAAGAATATGATATGGACATGTGGCACACATAGGTTGGGCAATTAAAAAAAACATGTGTCACACAACGATATGTTGATATATTGGATGATAACCCTAAATTCTAGGTTGAATGAAACCTTATCTTTAAATCAAAATTCAAATGGCTTGCCACATGTCTCCATATGATTGAATTGTGAGCAACATAAATGAATTTTGATGGTTATTAAAGAGGATTCCATCACTCATCCATGTAACATGTGTTAAAAGTAATTAACTTCACATGGTGTCATTATAAATGTCATTAGCCTTCCATTTGTCCATGTTTGAGTGTGCAAATTGTTTTTTGGAACCATTAACAATGATTGGACAACCTTGGAAGGCCCACTTGTCACTTTAACTCTCTTCAATCATTGGGTACATTACAACTATAATCATAGAAGCATAATCACAAATGTCCTTTGCAACTATAAACTAGGAAGCAACTAGTGGTAAAAATAACAAGTTCACATTGATTGCCAATCATGTAATTGCTAGTGTTTTGAATGACTACAATTGTAATCATATTTGTAGTTGTAAATGCCAGGTTTTGGTGTAGTGAGGCTTTCATGGAATTGTTATCAATGTAATCACAAATGTAATTGCAAGTTGAGGTTACATGTAGCTTGGAGGGGTCCACATCATATTAACCATCATCCATGGTAGTGGATGAATCTAGCATAGTCATAAGGTTTGTGATTACACTTTTAATTTCATGTCCATGTCATTTTTTTGCAATTGACTATCCTACACCACTAGGTGATCATAGGTATTTCTATTTGTAGGTGTCCATTATGACTATAAATGACTCACAAATTTTTACTTTTTTTCAAATTTCTTTGAATGAATTGAATTTTTGGTGACAAACTATTCCAAACTCAATATCTCCTACTCCTTAGGTTTTTAAATTTCCAAATCACCTTCATTAAATCCTATTCATTGAGGATTTTCCAACAACACACCAAATTCTCCTATAATTTTTAGTTTATATTTAAATTAATTTTTAATGAAAAAAAATTCAATATTTAATGATTTTTCCATTGTAGGTCAAAACATTATGAAACCAAATTGTTGCACCTTAATTCATCGAGGGCTTTGCAAAAGTATCTAGAGCACATTCAAAAGCACCATTGTTTGGTAGATCTCAATGTGATAAACAAAGCAAACAAACAACCTTTTTTCAATATAAAATTGGGATAGGGGAAATCCTTGTACAAGACAAGGAAAAACTGGCAAGTGGCTCAAGGATGGAGAGGGTCAATGACCTTTGTTAACTTTAATCACAACTTTTGACGAAGAGGAAAGCATTTGGGGAAAATATTGGCCCCTTAAACTTTATTACAAGGAGGATGCAAAATGCATAAAGCAATAGCCTAAGGCCTTGGATTCCTCATGACAATTATTTCCAAGGTTAACATCTTTGTTAACTTGTGTCATGTTGCATCAAAGATTTGACACATTTCCTTGTTTGAAACTTGTTTCAAAGTCAACACGTCATATTCATAAACAATGTTTCAAAAAGAAAATGTGCTAGCTACATATACAAGGATTGAAAACAACTTCAAGATTTTTTTTGTTTTTAAACTGGCATGTAAATCCATCATAAAAAACAACTACGTCCTTAAACCATAAACATTGGGCCCAATTTAATGCATTTATTGTGGGTTTGAACCATTTCACAAGTTAAATTCTTAACATCCACACAAAGTCCACGTAATACCACATGTTTATTATTTACAAATCACACAATGTTAATCCACCATCAAGATTGCTATTAGTAGAATTTAAATGGGTATGCACCTTGATTCATTCGCACAAACTAATGTGGCATGTGTTACTTACCTAAACATGAAGTAGATTATGCTACAACTTTAAGTGTGAATAGGACCTTCACAAAATAGTGCAATTAGGAAATACCTATTTAAATTTTTGAATTAATTTCTAGTGACAAAAATGATTCAAAATTCAATATCTTTCCCCACATCAGGTCTAAAAATTACAAAATTACCTCCAAAAACTTTGACTCATCAAAGGTTTTCAAATAGTACCAATATCTTGCCCAAATTTCCTAGATTCTATTGAATTTTTCTTTGACAAAATTGTTCAATATTCAATATTTTTTGCATTATAGATCTAAACATTATGAAACCACCTTGGTGCACCCCTACACATAGAGGGCTTTCCAATGGTACCAAGACCATTGCAACACACTGCAAGGGGGTGGCGATTTGGTAGCCACCCTTGATGCATTTGTAACTAAAACTTTAAACTAAAACCTTTATTTTGTTGATGATATATATTCAAAATGCTAAATTAAAAATTAAAAATGCTAGATTCAAGTGCTTTTGAATATTATCAATAGTAGAATTTGACCAAAATTTAAGAATTTTTTTCAAATTTATAAACATAATTGAAATAGGTAGCCAAATATGTAGAAATATTTATTAGAAAAAATACTCTCACATTTAGCTTGTACCAAAATTTAACTAAATCTTCATGTGGAAAATCACCACTTTTAGCTATAATATAAAATTGTCAAGAAAAAACATTGAATTATAACCCCCACACAATAGTGAAAAATAGCAATTATAAGCCCATTTTCCACACACCTTACATGTCACATGGCAACTTAATATCCTTGCAATAAAAAATCACCAATGTAATCTAGTTAGTTGCTAAATCCCAATTGCCATTTTTTCTATCTTTAAAACCTAAAAACTTAAAACCCTAAACTTTCCATATCCGGAAGCTTTGCACCTAGGATTGTAATGAGTTGAATAACATCCCAATATCAAATACCATCCACATTTGAAAAGTTTCAAATTCTAAGCAAAATGGTTTAAGGTCAGTTCAATTGGTTTGGTGCTCCTTCATGTTCAATTCACCCACTAAACCCGATTTGTCATTCAAGCATACAATACAACGTTGAAATTTTACACAAATATTATTTAACAACCTCATTAAAAAAAAGGGATCACTCCATTGATGTCCATGTAAGTGATGTCCCACCCATTTATAACCTTGACCAAACCAAGTTCAGCATTCTACACATAGCATTTCATTCATGCATCAAAGGAGACCTTCAATGCATTAGGTAGTGAGATCAAATGTCAAATGGTGTGCACATGCCACGTAGGGGCTTTGGGTCAATGATATGCCCTCACACAAAGTTTCTGACTAACATGAGGCTGGCTACATGTGTTGGGCTAAGACTTGTTATATGATGCTATGACACCCAAAATGCAAATTGCAATGAAGGCACCACAAATTTATTAAGCCAACTAATTCCAAAAACTCTTAGGGATGGAAAGCATCATGAAACATTACACAATACTATATGAGCTAGACTACTATATTGACAATGGTTATTAATTTATGTAATATCAACTACTAATATCAAAATCCATCATAATGTAAAGTTGTTATTGATATGTAGTTTTTCATTTTAATCGAGATGTTATTTTTGTGGGTAGGAGGAGATGTTTACAACTTTCTATTGTGAATGAAACAATCATCTAAAAAGGTAATCTTGATGACATGTTCGGTCTTAAGTATACATCCATGAAAGGTGTGAAAAGAATTGTCAATTTTCACATGGACTGTCACATACTCAAACTGAAAGGGACATGCAACAAGAGCTTTAGAAAATGTGTTGTTGGAAGGTCTAGGTTTAAAGCTGATTTCAATGTTGTGGGATTTTACACACTGAAATCTGGGAGGACATGCAAGAAGGCCTCTGTGGGTAGGCACTGTTGGAATATTTAGGAATACTTGCCAAATTTACTGATGTGAGTGTTTTACAGTCCAAATTCTATTGTGAATATAGAGATCCAAGTAGCCAAATGGGCATCAATCTACCTATGAAGGAATGTAGTTTGTTTTGTTTTGTTTTGTTTTGTAGTTATGAGATCCACCGAACCGAGATGCTTTAGATCGTGTTCTTGGTGTCTTTGGAAAGCTCTCGATGAGAAGGGGTGCATGGGCTTGGTTCCACGATGTTTGGACTTGTGGTGCAAAAGTTCTTGAGTATTTAATCATTTCTTCACTGAAAATTAAATTAACCTAAATTGTAGCTGAAATTTTTGGAGGAATTGGAATGTGCCTTTGGTGTTGCTGGAAAGATCTCGATGAGCAGGATTTAATGGAATTTATTGGGCAAGATTTGGATTCAAAATGTGGGAGAAATTGATTTTAAAGTGATTTCTGCGCTGAAAATTCAAATAAATTCCAAAAACCAGGTTTTGGAAGGAAAAATCAGTTGAGGACATGGTAACACTTGGGCCAACGGCACAGACCACACTAGTATCATTTAAATAGGAAAATCAGTGTATTACTTGTACAGGTAATTAAAGGTTGGGGCAGGTTTGGTCTTTGTTGCCATTTGTTCATCCTAATTAGATAACTCAAAATAATTGTAAATGCCTTTCTTGGGTTACCCTGGTGATTACTCTTGGTATGGAAAATTTGGCATTACAACCACTTTTCCTACTTTTGTTTGCATATATTTTGTTGGTGGGTATTTGGCACCCCATAATGCATATGATTTGATTTTATATAATTCTCTGAGTCACTCAAAACATTTTGCATGGATACAAGTTTGAATAATGTGGAATTTGAAAAGATTACAGTCGGAGAAAAATACCATATAAAATTTTAATTTGTATGTTTACCATGTACACTTCAAAGATATAATTTTCAAAATCCCCTTCCCAAATTGTTATTTCTTTGGAATAAGATATCTCTAACATGTGTAATGTTGACCTTAAAAAGATGAACACATACAATAGTGCCATATGTGAACAGATTGAACTTGAAGTTACATATCTTAATTCATAAAGTTGTTTAACGAAAATTTTTCACATTATGCAAAAGTCTTGAAGTACAATGATCCATATTGTCCTTAAGATCATATGTTTGTGATTATAACAACTATTTACTAGATTAAATCTTACATACATAATCCCTTCAAAAGCGCATTGATATCATAGAGTAAATGAAAGTTATAATGGTTCATTTGTGTTAGATACAACACACCATATATAAATCTATTTTGTTTTGTTAGTCTATTATGGCATCATTGGTTTTGTTGGGATTATATGGTGTTAAAAAAACTAATAAAGTTCATATGATGAAGAGTTCAATTAGATTTTTTTTGACATACATGTTTATTTTATTAAAAAGGTCAATTTAACAAAATTGACCTAGATAGAGACTTTTGAGAACAAGGTTCAACTTTAGTCATTTAACAGTTCATAACTAAAATTTAACTATTTTTTTTGTAATTTTACAAAATACATATGCTTGAGATTTTTCACCTATTGAAAATATTGAGTCTTTATAAAATATTTTGAATAAAAATCATATTGAAAAGATCATTTATATTTGTATGGAAGTGTAGGATCCATATTTTTTCACTTTAGTGTTTATATTAAATTATGTAGATTTAATTTACAATCTTAAATTAATCAATTGTAAATTTGACATATAAGTGGTTTTAAGGCATGTTAATGGCATGTCAAATCACTAACATCTTTAAAAAAAATTCAGTGAAATGCAAAAGGCAAGTCATTTTAGCTTGCAAATTCATTATAATGTACAAATGATATTTTACACAAAGCTATAAGGCACAATCTTGTTTAAAATATAAATTTTAAAAATATTTTATTATAACAGCCAAAAAGAAATTGCAATGTGCACAAAAGCTTAGACAATTTTTAAAACTATGAATTGTAGTAGTGATATGCAAAAGAAAATTTATATAACACAAAAAACTATAAAACAAAAACATGTATTTTATAATTTCAAATCACCAAAAGTGATTTCAGAATACATAATTCAATATTATATTTCAAACACAAAAATTTCAAACCATGTTCAAACTTGAATTGATTTAAAGCTAAACCACAATTAATTGCACTAACCTAAATTTAAAAAATCTTAGTGAAGGTTTGACTAGGTAGTTAACATAGCACATCTAACAAAGTTGGTGGGTGGGTAGGTAGGTCAACACTAATAGTTTAAGCTAGGCTAGGTAAAGGCCACATGTCATGACTATAGTTGTATGTCCATCATGTGTATGTAGTCATGTGTTTGACATGACCACAATTGTAAAAATCATGAAATGACGTTTACAATTATGACCACATTTACAATTAAATGGTAAAAGTGATGAGTTTTACTTGATTACATAGTCATGTGTAATTGCTAATGGCACATAAAATTACAAATGTAATCATATGTATAGTGATAAAATTGAGGTTTTAGCATAATGGGTGTTTAATTAATGTTCAGTACAAGTTGGTGGAAAAAATTAAAGTGTATTGTTGTGTAGGTCATGAGGATATGGAACACACAACTAAGAACAAGCTTGTGTATGGGTTGATGGACATGTACAAGAACAAATCACATTATTACATGTGATAATTTTTTCTCTAACCCTACATTTTTCGGGATCTTTTGAAGGTTGGGGAGCATGCCATTAGGCTTCTGTGAGCTTGATTGTAAGGGGTGGCCTAGTGATCTGACCATTGATCCAAAGAAAGGATTGAGACGATAACTCTAGTATTGCATGCAAGCTTTAAACTTCAAACTAACAAAATGTTAGTTTTTTATAATGTATCCATAAGGAAAAATTCTTGAATATGGTGTTTCAATGAATAGCAATGTTAAAAATGAGGAGAATTAAAGTAGAAACAATGAATATATACATGTGAAATACAAATATGTTGTTATAGTAGAGTGAAATACTTTACAAGAATTAAATTTCACATCTACCATTTGGCGATCATCTTGTGGGGAATTTTTTGTTTTTTATTTCAATAATGGGAAGGTTTTTTACAAATTTTGTTGTATACTGTAAATGAGAGGGTTCATATGAGTAGTGTTGTTTTTTTTAATTTAAAATTTAAAGGGGTATGTTAAAAAGTGTCAGAGGTATAAGCGATTGACGTTATAAGGACTACATAGCAATCTATTAACTTTTTAAATAAAACATTGTGAAACAAAATGAATTGGATGGTGACCTAAAATTTATAGCAACAATTGGATTTGGAGGCAAATTCACAAGTTATTGAAAAACATGTAGGAGACAATCTTGAAAATCGACATGAGTATGCAAGGCTTACAGAAACCCCATATCAGAGTTTGATGTTGGATAGATGAGTTTTGATAATAGAGGAAAGGCTTGCAGGGCACAAGTCCCTTCTACCACAAGACATGGTACAACATGAAGTATGGACTAGGGGTTTTCAAAGAAAGCACAGTTCCAGTTGATGATTTCCATGGAGAGACATGCAATTGACTATTCATCTAATTGAGTAGATGCAATATACTTCTCAAGCACAAATTGTGGTTTAGAGCTGAAGAGATCAAGAGGAAGCAAGGACTTATGTAGTACTTAATCAACCATAAGAAATTTCAAGTCCAAAATCGATGACTAGCTGAAGAAGGGATGTTATAGGAGGTATATAACCCACGTTTGTGTATCAGTCTGCATCTCCAAATTATTATGAATCGGTGGAACACTGGGAGGTGGATGAGAACACCAATGTTGATGTGTTTAAGGAAACTAAGGAAAATTACCCATGATCATATGAATATGCAAAGGCATAGGTGAATGTGTTGGATGAAATACCTCAGTCCTACTCACATCAAGGGAATCTAGAGTTGGATCAAATAAAAGACATAACCAAAACATAGGATCATGAATATGTGGATTCGAAAATGGTCAAATTACTTTCAAGGGTGTGTGCATTCTATGAGGAAGAAGGACATGTAATCATGGATTGTCCTTTTGTGCCCTTTCACATCAAAGCAAGTATTGATAAGCATGTGGAGTTACAAAATGTGGCAAGAGATTAATGGATCAACCACAAGAACAAGAATTAGGAATTCCTATAGTCTAGAACAAATTTATAGGCATGGGGTTGGGAAGCCAATTGGGACCACAAAATCAACATATTTGTCCATCTATTTAGACCAAGAGTAGAGAACCAAAGGGGTATTCACATCCAAATTCTACACCATAAAGGATATTAATGGGTAATCACAGATTGGAACATCGTCAATCTCAAGTCAACATAGCTTCACCAACAATGTTAAAAACGACAATTGTTGAAAATTAAAGACAACATTATGGAGTAAAAGTTACTCAATCACTTGATGCAAGTATAACAATCACAAAAGTGGAAATGGTTGTTGTGCCCAACATGGATTTTGTCAAAAAGGGAGTATTATTTAGATTTGCAACAAAATTGGGTAGTGGATTGGGTGGAGTCTTGGCAAGAAGGCATATGAGTCGAAATTCAACACTATCAGTAATAATTACTGGAGTTGTTGGGACACCTCAGATGGTGTTTACTAATTTGATAACAATTAATCATGTGAACATGATTGCAAATTGACCACTAATGAATTCAATGGCTATTGGAGGGTACAAAAATGCAAATGCAATGAATCCAACAAGAGGATATCAAAAACCATTTATTGTAATTGCATAAATTTTTTACCATAGAAATGGCCGCTATGTTAAGCCAAATAGGGTAGCTCTATAGTATCTCGATTTAAAAAAAAGATGTTGACCTAGATGTTCATGTAAAAGTGTTCAATTCTACAATAAAGGTTAATGCAAAAAATTCTAAAGAATATATCATCAATGCGTTTAGTTATGTGCCAAGAGATACGACATTAGACTAGTGCGATAATTACATGTCAAAATTTCCTGACCATACTTTTCAAAGCTTACATAGGCATTTTACAAACGTCATAAGAAAACTTAAAATGACAAGCAAATATACATGGAACTAAAAAACATGAAATAGGAGGAGATTAAGAGGGTGGAAGTATACTATGAACGAATTCAGAAGCTAGTTCATGGTTTACAAGTATTAACTATTTATAGTTTTCTAACTATTATGTTCAAAGCAATTTGCAATCATATCTCAAAATTGCGACTATTGAAATGAAACAGTCAACACTACAACAACATAAGGAGGCGACAATGTTGTGTGAATAAGGTATGACTACTATAGAAGTAAGGAATGCACTATCAGTACCACATAGTACCAAATAGACAACACCAACAAAACATAGAATAATCTAGGAAAGACTGACAAACATTACACAAATTATGGGATGACGAACCACAATGTGGAAACATGCATAAAAAAGAAAAAGCAAACTATGGTTGCAGTCATAAAGGCAGCACAACTAAGTCAAAAATCACAGAAGACATCTTCATATGTATGCCACATTTGCGGTTTGAATGGACATAAAATGACAAATTGTCCAAAGTTTGTTGAGATGCAAAAAATGTTTCATGGGAAAATTGTGTCAATAGCAAAGGTTCAACCTATTATTGAAACACAAATAATCATTATAGATGCAAATGTGGTGGATGTTAATGTTACCATAAGAAGTAAAGTAACTGAAGAACATGTGTCAAAGGATAAAGAGCCAAGGAAAACAAAGAGTGTTGTGGATTGGGAGAAAGAAGAGCGATTGAAAGAGTCAATGGTGGACACAATTCAACATATTTAGAAAAAAACAAACCCATGTAGAAGGGCCATCCACATCCATGGAAGAATGGAACACAACTTGGCCAGGTATGCCAAATACTACTCTTGTGGAAGTAGATAAATCTTAGGAAGTAGTGAATTCATAAGAGAAATTGATCACAATATAAATAGATTTTTTTGGACATTGATAAGTAGATGCTAAAAACAAGTTATACTTTGAGCTTAGGAAAAATTGTTTGAAATAGCTCTTGAGTTGAAAATATATCTTTGGCAAAAACTAAAACAGAAAAAAACTTAGAATGTAAGTAGAGCAACCATAGAAAAACAAGTTGGTTCTTTAGTACCAAAGGTAGGGACAACTATTGTAACAATAGATATGACAATTATCCAAGTACAGATTGGGAAGAATACAATAGAGGATGTGTTGTTGGATGGAGGCTCTAGAATTAATATTATCACATAATAGTTGAGATTGAAGTGGGGCTTCTAAAGCCTAAACCTACACTATATAATCTGAAGATGGCAAATCAACCAACCACAAAACCCATGGGGTTGATCAGAAAATCTGAAGATATATGTTCATGGCATTCCTTACATAATGATGTTCACTATACTCAATAATATTGTGGTAGATTCTAGTTATTTCATGTCGTTGGGAAGACCATGGTTAAGGGATGCAAAGATGGCACATGATTAGGGAAATAACATTATTACTAGATAAGGGAATGGGACTGTCAAAACAATTACATTCACCAAACATTTGGGAGGTGAAGTAAGAAGACCAAAAGTGTTATTGTGCTACGATTATCAAAATGGCATCATAGATGAAAAAGAATATATCATCTTTGTTGCAGAACCATAATTGTTCTTTATAGGTACAATCTGTTTATCTGAAACAATTCAGTTTGTGAAAACCACATATGTGGAGATCATGGATATAGATGTAAAGATTATTATTTCAGAACAAGGATTTGGAATACAAAACATAGAGAAAAATAATCTTGGCAATAGATATGAGCCAAAAGTTGCTCTAGAGGATAAGGTGAATCCCAATATATACTATAAACATTAGGGAGTATTAAAGTGGATGAAATTCTGAAAAAAATCAAAGCATATGAATTGTAGATAATTGGATGGACATTAACTAAAGATCAACAATTGATGAAGTTCAATTTAGGAATTAATGTTGAACCACATATGGTGAAGATTAATGCACAATTATAAATAGGCAAGGTGCTAGAAGTGGAGCAATTGTTGAAGGAATTCAAAGATGTTGTTGTATGGACATACAAAAATTTGAAAGGTATTCCACCAAAGTTGACACAACACAAAATTGAGTTAGACACTATTATACCATTGGCACATCAGGCTAGGTACAAGTTGAATCCAAACTTATTACAACAATCAAACAAGATATAGATAAGTTGTTAGCAATTGGATTTATTGAATATGTAGAGAAAGTTACATGGTTGTCACCCATAGCAATAATACATAAGAAAAATGGCAAGTTGAGAATCTGTATAGATTTCAAAAAATAAAATGTAACCATAAAGAAGGATCCATACCCATTACCTTTCACAAATGAAGTGTTGAATACAGTAATAAGGTATGAAGCATATTTTTTCTTAGATGGATATTTAAGATATCGTTAAATCTTTATAGCTCCATAAGACAAATACAAAACTGCATTTGTTACAGTTTGGGGGGCTTTTATATGGAAAATGATGTCGTTTGGAGTGAAAAATGGACCTCCAACATATCAAAGAATTGTTGCCAAAGTATTAAAAAAATATTTGGACAATTTTATGAAGATATTTTTGGATGACTTTACAATGTGTAATGACATGGAGAGTGACGCGCTCCCAAGTCACGAGGCGAAACCCACTTGAAGGTTTCACAAAGTCAAGTTGCGGAAAGTTGAGACTTGGAGGCACGCTCCCGGCTTCCAACTCTAGAAAGGGGTAGAGGGTCAAGTTGGGAGCCCAGGGATTAGACTAGGAAGAAGATTTAGTAGATCAAGCATGAATCTGCATCAAAACAAACCACCCACGTGGTTAGTTCACATTCCGGGACACCCTTGGGTGTTGGGACAAGCCACAAGCACTTTGGACCACGAGACACACCACGGCCCGGACTCGGAGGAAAACACCACCTTCCCCCATATAGTATTCTCTGCGCCACATTTCGGGGACTACATCCAAATGGCTCTTTTTCCCGGGACTCCCAAGTTGGAGTCCCGAAATTGTCCCGAAATTGTCCCGGGTGGAGTCTTGGGACTTTGGGCGCTCATAACTCCCGATTACCAGGTCTGATCGCGACGAGGTCTCAACCAAAGTTATAGCCCTTGTCGCGATCTTTCCAATGCCATGTCGCACTCTCAATTTGGAGGTCGGGAAGAGGTCGATTCCCGACTTTTAGTGGTCGGGAGTCAAACTGCCAATTTGACTCCTGGCCCTTCTTTTGCCCATAACTTGGGCGACAAATGTCCAAATGGCCAATGCGAGGCCATTTTCAATATCTACGCTTCAAGACCTTTTCAATGACACCAAGAACACCCCAATGCGAGGTGTTTTGGGCCTTTCTGTCGAGCTCTAAACATTCGGGAGTCCTGGAGGACTCCAAATCCTCACTTTTTCCAAGTGTTGGGCTTCACCCCACACTTGGCCAAAGTAGGGTTGCGACAGAGAGTCATCTAGAAAATCTCAGACTATGTTTTCAAAAATGCAGAGGATATGGCATTATTTTTAATCTAAACAAATGCGCATTTATGATATTTTCAGGGATGATATTGGGTTTTATTGTTTCCAAAGAAAAGAAATTGCCAAATCTAAAGAAAATACAAGCAATAATAAACATGCCACCGCCTAGGAATCCTCATGTTGCAACCCAAGCCTTGGGCTCGCGACCAAGGCAAGGGCTTGCAAGGTTGCGAGCCAAGAGGGAAGCCCGGGAGTCACACCTCACACTCCCAATGGAGCTTCCACTTTGGGAGTTGGAGTTCCGGTGGACTCTAGAATTTTCAAAGAGCGAATTTAGGGGTCAAAACTCAATGGACTAGATAGTTCTTTATATCATTGGAAAGCTTTTAAAACTTATATGTTTAAAATGGGTTCGCATGTCTATTTGGACACTTCAAACACAAGTTATGGCCAAAAGAAGGGTCGGGAGTCAAATTGGCAATTTGACTCCCAACCATTAAAAGTCGGGAATCGCCCTGATTTCTTCACGTGTAGGTGGCGTGCGACATACTGTTGGAAAGCTCTCGATGAGGATTACAACTTTGCTTCAGACCTCACCTCAATTTGAGGTCTACATGTCAAGTTATGGACCCCCAAAGTTGCGGGGAGTCTCATATGTGGGAATTTCAAGACTCCCATTTGAGAGTCCTAGGACAAAATGACATTTGGGTGGTGGTCCTATGGCCAGGCATATAGTATACTATAAGGGAGAAGGTGGTGGCTTCCCCCAAGTCTAGGCCATGGTGAGTCTTTCGAATCCGAGTTTACCCGTGGCTCGTCCTAGCACCAAAAGTGCTCCAGCTATGTACTAACCAACTTGTTGTTTAATTTTGTGCAGGTTCGTGTGAGTGAATGATTGCTTGTCATTCTTCTTAGTCCCATCCTAGAGCTCCAACACACCCTTCTACCCCCAAAGTGTTGTGAACATGGAGCATGCTCCAACTCCTTACTTTTCCACTATTTTTCACTTCAAACTCATATTTGAGTCTATCAAGGAGCTTAGAAGTGCGTCACATTATTTTTAATCTAGAAAAATGTGCATTTATGATATTTTCGGGGATGATATTAGGTTTTATTATTTCTAAAGAAGATAAATTGTGAGATCCAAAGAAAATACAAGCAATAGTAAACATGCCACCGCCTAGGAATCCTCAACAGATTCAAGTATTCAATGGGATGGCATAATTTTAGAGATGTTTTATCAAAAACTTTGTTGCTATTATGGCATTTATCACTAAATTGACTAGAAAGACAAAAACTTTTCTTTGGAAAGAAGCATGTTAAAATTGATTAAACATAAGTATATTGAAACATTAATATTAATATCACTAAATTGGCAGGTGGAATTTCATGTTCATACAAATGCATCCTTGTTAGCTATAGGGGTTATGTTGTCTCAAAATGTAATAGGGAAAAATGATCAACCAATTTGTGTATGTTTATTGGCTTTTGAATATAACATAACATAATTATAACATAACAAAAAGATATGCTTTAACAATGGTTTTTGCTTTGCACAAGTTTAGACATTATTTGTTGGGCAATAAATTTGTCTTTTATGTAGATCATATGGCATTGGTCTATTTGGTCAACAAACCACAAGTTTTAGGGAGAATAATTAGATGGTTGTTATTGTTCCTAAAATATGATTTCACAATAATGTATAAAGCCAAGCAAAACTCATGTAGTTGCAAATGCATTGTCAAAACTACTAGGTGTTACATAACCCACAAGTGTGTCTGATTAAACCACAAATGCAAGTTTGTTTTACATAGAGCCAAAATGGTTGAATGATGTCAAAGAATTTTTGAGAACATGACAAATTTAAGGCACATTATCAGTACAATAGAAGCAGAGATTCAGGAGAGCAAAGCCTTTTACATTGAAGAATGGTGAATTGTATAGAATGGGCCAATACAACAAGTTGTGATGATGTTTGACAACAATAGAAACATAGATGGTTGACGCACTCCCAACTCCTTGAAGGACTCAAATGTGAGTCCAAGTGAAAGACAGCGGAAGAAGGAGGAGTCGGGATGCGCTCCCTAGCTCACAACACTTGGAGGGGTAGAGGGGCGTGTTGGAGCTCCGGGATGGGACTAGGAAGAATTGACAAGCTTATTCACTCACACGGGCCTGCACACAACCCACACAAAGTGGTTAGTGCTTAGTTGGAG
>Ga0209208_10002379_pt1 | contig 26912 bp, 11 predicted proteins | sample S1TSphfallax_3_FD_187694 | JGI IMG/M metagenome (GOLD analysis project Ga0209208, IMG submission 187694) | Host-associated microbial communities from peat moss isolated from Minnesota, USA - S1T2_Fd - Sphagnum fallax MG (SPAdes) (version 2) | ecosystem: Host-associated > Plants > Peat moss >...
GCGGGCGGCCATGATCTGCCAGGTCAGACCAATGACGATTATCTGACATAATGGGCACTCAGGAGAGATTCTGCTACATCACTAAGCACTTTAGACAATCTTGCTAGGCATATTAAGATCTTCTATATGCTTGTTCCCATGCATTTGAAACAGCAGTTGACCCTAAGAAGCTTAGGGTGAAATCACTCTTGAGTGACATTTACGATATGGGAAACGCTCGATTTCTTTCCCATGAAATAATATTTTCGTTGTTTTTATCATATGTTTTACGTGCATGGGGGAGGAGAAGGAAGGAAGGAAGATGGTGACCCTAAGAAGCTCGAGGTGAATTAAATCTCTCCTGAGTAACATTTACGCAATGAGAAATGTTCAATTTCTTTCCCATGCAATCTTTCTGTTGGTGTTGTTGTTACGTGCATGGGAGGAGAAGTAAAGAGGGGTCCCAGAGAGGAAGGAGTAGATGTAGTGATGCCAAGAAGCAAGGAAAAATATGCACAAAATAATGAATCCCCAAAGGAAGAAATGACACAGAAAGAGATCAACTTAGTCAGATCAAACAAAACTGGTGGGCCAGTTCTTAACCGACCATTTTGTGAGATGGACCCACCATGGTTTGTCCTACCCTACTGGTCAGCCGCCCGGAGATGTCTTGGGTACTGACTGGCCAGACAGCCGAATCCAAAGCTCAAGCACATACATACATGTTACACACACCCCCCAAGCCTCGCCTTTCTAATTCTAATTAAAGGGAAGAACATGATTACTGTGGTACCTTGGCAGCTTCTACACTAATTATATTATTTATAGGAATGTTGAAATTTTCAAAAAAAAAAAGAAAGAAAAAAAACTACCTTTTTCAAGGAACAATATTTTGTAAAGCATACAAAATCTTTTGGAATAATAGTAGGGAATATTCTAATTTTCAACATGGAGTCTGCAAAATAATTGATTATTGGACAGACGTGTGCATTAAAGTTGTCCCTGTACTACCCTATGTTAGGGTTTTTCCATGGCAAGTGGAGGGGAAGATTTAATTTTGTTAGCTTTATTTTGAAGCCCCACACTTGGTTGCAGAGATCACTGTTCATAACAGCTTTTTTCTTTTCACTAGAAACATTTTCAGTAAAAAGAAAAATTAAGAACTGAAAATGTGAAAAAGAAACCATATTTTCAATAGCCAGAATTTGAGAAAATAAAAATCACAACATTTTTGTATGTGGCTCCAGTAGATAGCCAGAATATAGAAGTGTGCTCAACTGTTTTTCCTCTCATATATTGTTTTTAGTCGAATTTGGATGAATCTTCTACAGATGATTGCCACATTTGTTACATCACAAAATTGAGAAGCAAAACACCGGTTCTTAGTTCCTACTGGGAAGGTAGTAAACAAGAGGCTTGTCAAATAATATCTCTGCCCTTTCAATGACATACATAAGGATGATAAATATTCAACATACTAGATTGGGTTTACCTCCCCTTTTCTTTAGTTGATATGATTCAAGGGACTGGTGGAGGTTTCAGTACTTAGTGGTTCCTGGCTTCCTTTTGGCCCGCCTCTTTTGGGCTGTTTGCTTGCCTGCCCCTTGTTTCTTTTTTCTCTCCCTTTCTTGGATGCTTTCTTTTGATGAAGTCTGGCAGGGTTTCATCATCAATTGGAAACACATGGTGGTTAGCATGGTGATGACCACGTGGATCCTTCAGTTATGGGGGGAGTGTTTCTATAGTGCACTCCACATGACCCTAGAATGAAGGGATACCAAATTTTGGCGCATTTCTGGGTGCATCACATTGTCCCTACTCTGAAGGGCAGAGCCAACAAATGGGCTCATTTTGTGAACGACAGTTGAGGGGTTCTGTCAACTGCGGCTTCCCATTATATATAACAATATGTGCCCCCGCAGCCCCCGCCCTCTCCACACACACACACACAGAGGCAAGCCACAAGAGGCCAAAAGCGCATTCCAATCGTTGGCTCTTCACACTGTGTGTCACAGCTTCCTAAAAACCACAAGCCTCTTGTCTAGTCTAGTCTAGTCTAGGAGCAATCATCCCCAATTCCCTATGAGGAGCAGCCTTTTGTAGAGGGGTGGCATAAGAGTCCAAAGCAAATCATCCTTTGCTAATTTTATAATGGTTTTCAATTGTGCCCACAACACCCACCCCCCTGTTTCCCCCTCTTTGGGGGTTTAGGCTCCCAGCTTGGGGAACACAATGCACTTACTTACTTAGGCTCGCTTGGGAAGTGGGGCAGGTGCGAGAGGGTTGGGGGAGGGGCCAGATCTAAAAATTGTGGGTCCTTTTCACGTGTTGTTCAGACCAAGGAAAAAGGGAGGCCATTAGCTTTATGCAGGGCATTTAAGGCGAAAAGGGCTCGTGCATTACTTCAGCCGTGATGATGCGTTACGTCCCTTTTAGTGATGATGCGTTACGTCCCTCTTTGTACTTGCCCTTCGGATCTTCCTTCAAAGTAACGTTACAAAACCAATTTAAATGAGAAAAAAATCAATCCATCAAAAGATCAGTTGACCCCAAAAAAGTATATAATTTTTTTAAAATGTAGGGTTGGGAACGCATCCAAAAAAGCCTCAAAAGACTTGATCATAAATCAATCCTCCTATCAAATTCAGGAAAAACAAAAACAATGGAACCCGTAGGGTTCAGATTCAGTTAATCAACCCTAGGTGAATGGAACAACAATGTAAGGTTCAACCTCGACGAACACAATGGGAACAATGCTTGGCACTATTGATTCAACAGGCTTGAGAACCCTAATGACTAGAATAGGTCATAGACACAACACAAGAGTCTTTCTCATCATGTTTCTAAACATGTTCCCAAAAACAACAATAGGGAACAACATAAGGAATAATTAGCCAACATCGATCTCCATGCACACAATCCTTATTTGGGCCCGTTATCCAACATAAGGAACATCATATCATATTTGTGGAAAGGCCATTTTAGTGTTGCCATGCGAGCCATCTTTACATATTAAAGCTTCGGGTTATGACCTTTATAACCTATAATTTTAAAACTCAAATCTAGGACCTTAAAACCTAGAAACCCTAACCCTTACTTATATAAGTTTATGACATGAACCATGTAAAACAAACTTTATTACTTGTTCGGGTTTGATTCTTTGTTAGTTCTAATTCCATGTAAATTTGTCAAGTAAATTTGTCAAATTCTTGTGCAAGTTTAGGTCCATGTAGATTGTTTGGGTCCAATTTTAAACCTAGATTTGAATTAGACTTGGCCAACACTAGTATCTACCTTTATTGCTTAGGTTGGTGTTTATGATTTTGCAAACTTCAAGCATTGGTATGTAGAATAAATTATGGCATCAAAGGAAATTATATGGTAGGATATAATTATAATATATCAATATGACAAATATGGCATATTGGTTGCATGATATATGAGTAGTCAATCTATTTTTCAACTTGAATGTCATTAAGAAAGAAGTTGGAAAAGATCGTTCATCTTCCACATTCCCCACTACCATCATTATATAAGGTGATTCCACCATTTTGAAGTATAATTTAAGACAATTCTTGTTATAGCATAATACTAAAGGAGAAATTGGACCACATTTTGTCACCAACAATTGTAATCTAGTGGAAGCTCTAAAAGTTATCTATAATTGGGTTGCATTGTGATTCTGAAAAGAAAAACTCCCATGATAAGTTTTGTTCATTGAATGTTACATGGATCTTCAAACCTTCATCACTAATCTCCTTTTCAACACAATATTAAGCCTTCAACAATGTTACATTGGCAAGGAATGTTTATTTCACATCAAGGTTCAATCAATAACAAGGACTATTGATCCCACTTGAGCATTCATTAATTAATGTCCCATCAAACTCCTTTAATGAATATGGCAACCAAATGTGAACATTAAAGTTTTTCCCTTTTGACCTAGCAAAAGACTAATCGTCATACATCTACACATGGTTATAACTTATAACCCATGTTGAAAGACATATATTTTCTATGGATCTAGCATTAAATCGACATATGAAATAAAAATGTCATATTGAATTTAGTGATTGAAGTAATTCACTAGGAAGAAAAGAAATTATAATTATAATTCACTAGATCCTTGAAGGTGTTCAAATTCTCTTCATTGAAATTCTTATTTGGATCAAAATATAAGGTGTACAATTATGCATGATACGTCTTTGTAGGTCTCACAATGTCACACACAAAAATGTCCAAACAAAATTCATGAGCTTATACACTACTTTTAATATTGGCATGATGATGGTGAGGCCCATAACTACTTTTACATCAAATGAATATTCAACATGTGAATTTTGCATACCAATAAATCATCATTTATTCACAACTAAGGACTTGTATTCTATTAATACCCTCTTAACAAGGAACAACATAAAGATCCACCCAACATTAAGATTCAAAAGTAGTTTGTTCCTATTTGTCTGCAATAGTTGTATGAAACTTCATTGTTGAAATTGTCTTTTAATTGAAAAGAAAACAAATGTAAGATGTTTACAATAGACCTTCAGATCTCATAACAACTAAGTTTGTTTGATATGCAATAATGTATGTAATAAGCATGGGTGAATGAAGAGTGGACCAAAAAATGAAATAACAAAACAATTTTTTCTATGCCCTTATGGATTATAATGTATCATTAATTAAATGATTTTTGAATTTCATGAAAGGGATTCATGTATATGATTCTTATGTAATCTAATTACTAGGTAAAATCATGGAATTATTTCAGGACTAACGATTTATACCAAATGGCCCATGACTTTTTGAATATGTATTTGGCTTTTGTTGTAACAGTACAAAACAATTTACAAATGAACTAACCATAATCATAGTTTGCAATGATGTGTTCATTCCTCATTGATCTCTAAATTTGATATGTCAAACAAATTGTTCAAAATAAGGGATTCCAAACCATTTCAAAATGGCATGAAATAATGAAAATTTGGGAGACTTTGTAAAAACGCCAAAATTAAGGAAAGTGGTGAGGGTCCTTTACAACATGATTTTTGTGAATTTTTTATGACTTTGATCATACACATTGTATTTTAACATGCAATAAAAAGTGGCCATTATTTATCTTTTATAAAAAAAAATCATTTGAAAATATGCATTAATGAAAATATTATATTTTTGGCACTATCAAATTACATTGTAAAAAAATATTATTAAAGACCCTCCATGTACCAATTTTGAATTGCTCCAATTTACATTCACCATCAAGAAAAAAAATTCTATTTTTCATTTACAACTTTCCACAAGGTACAATAAAATATTAGCCCATAACTAATTATCAATTTCATCATCACATTTAACCCTAGTGATGACATTCTTCATTTTGCACATTAAAATTCTTTAAAATTCTTCATTTAGCACCTTGTCAAAACATTCTTGACCCACGAATGTTTACCAAATTACACTGGTTGATCTATAAAATTCGTTAAAATTCTTGCTTCTTTGGGCTTCCATAACATTCTCGCACCAAGAATGTCATAACTATGCATTTAACAACTTTGTACCTTGCTTTGTGAACAACACTTTCAGTTGTTTCAAAACAATGTGATATTATCCCATATTGCATTATTATTAAATAATGTTTGTGGGTTCACTTGTTTTTCACTTTCAACAAATTGAACATTACTTTCACATGCCAACAAAATTAATAAGCAAATGACCTTGTTTCAAAAGTCAAAATTATAAAAACAAATTAAATAGTTTTTTTTTCCTTTTTTCCTTGGTCACACCTCCCCCCCTACCCCATGCTAAACACTAGATTTATTGGTTAATATTTTCTCATATTGTAAATTTACAAGCACTATTTTTTGTTGTTGTTAAAAGTAAGAGTAGACATGTTGCATTGCCCCAAAGTGTAGATGGGTTGCAATCACATAACACATATAATAAGGTGCAATCACACTAACATGCACCATCAATGGTCATAACCATTACTCAAATTGTAAAAAAACAAAAGAACTACAAATGGATTTTTTTTATACAATATTATTTTCAATATATTAGTATAAATATTAATAAAAAATAGAATCAATTTAATGAATTAAAAATACATAAGCAATTTTTTTGGGGTCCAAGCATGGTAAAGTGGACCAAAATGTATGTCCACCCAAATCCAAATTTTAAATATGAATGTTTTTCAACATAAACATAAGAAAATAGATTCAAAACTTTTTAAAAGTTTCATTATGGAAGCTTCCATGCTTCCATTGAGTTTTGATGAGTTGAATACAAAATTTGAAAAACTTTAGCACAATAAAAGTAGGTAATTAGTAGGAATGAAATGAATAGGTTAATATCGTGTTCATTTTTACTTCTACATTACACGTTAAATATATTTTGATTCTACAATGAAAAATTTAAAAATCTTTTATTACATTTAGCATGCCATTGATTGGAAATTGAAATAGATCCAATATATAATCTACTTATGCTTGAACTTTAATCTACTTTGTAGGTTGTGACATCTATTTGAATTTTGATGAATATATACAAACCTACTTTAAACATAAGATTTAAAATGTAGTTTTAGCAAAATAAAAAAACTTCATATACCTAAACATTAAAGTAATAATATTCTTAAATTCAATATACCAAGGCCTACTTGATGGCCACTTTCCATTTATAATGTAGGGTAATTCTTTATTACCATGCTTTTACCCTATGCTACTTCATGAATGTTTTTGAGCAATAATTAAGTAGTAAAAACATGCAAAACACAATTTTTATTATTATAAATGACATAGGAATTCAAGTAGTGGTGAATCCATGACCTAATTTAGGTTCTAAACAACTACATTAACCCCTTCTTTGTTTGTTTCATGTAATTAAGGTAAATGCATGTGAAGAATGTCATTTTTCCTAATTATCTTGAAGCTCTTTAACCCTAATTTTGTTGCAAGGGCCTAAGGAATGTGATCCAAGTTTGCAAAATTTTGATTTTGCCAAATTATATTTGCTACTAATACCACTTGTCAAATCTAGGAATGTTAAAATTTGATAGTAAAAAAAATCACATCTGAATTTGCTTAGGAACTACAATGATACCATGGACAATAGAAAACATTAAAACTCTATTAAATTCCAACCAAGACTTGTTTGACACATATAAAGCCACATGTATGTGCACACAAAAACAAGACAAATTTTTTGCAATGAACAACCAAACCCCAAACACCTTGGTCATTACATCTTGGTGAAATTATTGGCACAAAATGCTTTATATTACAATAGGGTCATAACAACCACAATGCATGTGAGGTGGCAAATTGGTGAAATTTTTGTAATTAAGGAGATGCATTTGTAGTATATATTAACATTCCAAAATGAAGGGAATTTTTCTCCATTTATGCAACTTAGAATGTAAATACTTAATAGATGAAAAAATAATTGGAAAATAACAAAGAAGATGCCACCTCATTATATAATTCACTATGTATTAATTGGCACAATATATGCCAACCTTTAATTTTTGTGCACAATATTTTGCAAAGGTCTATATTTGCAAATTTGATATTTGGTGATAGAGTTGACAATTGGATGGGGCTTCTAAATTGATCATTTTTCTTTTAGTCTAATTAATCAAAAATGGGTTACACAATTCAAAGTTAATTTAATATAATTGGTTTTTTTTTTTCCCAAGCTAGAGTTACCTTGTTGACTTTTTAATTTTTAAAGGTGGTAATATTAACCAATTATCATTAGATAAAAACACAATCAAAAGAGCCACCCAAGTAAATGGACATTCTTTCAAACTGCATTTTTGTATGTTTGAAAGATCACAACTAAAGCATAATAGTTTGGATTGTGATAATTTTTTTTGAAATATTTCCCATTCATTGCAAAATTTACATGTTCAAAGTTTGACACAAATAAAAATAAAATCCATGTTCAAAACATTCAAATTTCAAGAGTGGACAATTTTCTTTTTTTCAAATGTCATGTTTTTACCAAATGTGCACCATTCCTTCTTAAAATTGGAGAGGATTTAAACATTGATGATTAAAAGGAAAAAGGACTTAAACTGATGAAAATTGTTTTTATAATCGAATTTAGCATATTTGGTTATAGATTTTGAAAATGTGCTTCTAACAAAAGTTATTTGTGTTTATGTGATAGAGGGCATGAATGTCGCAACCTTAGCTTTGGACTCATGACCAAAGTAAGGGCTTACAAAGGTGCGAGCCAAGAGTGAAGCCCAGGAATCACATTTCATGCTCCTGAGAATGTGGGAGGGTGTGAGGAAATGAACCTCCACACTCCCAATTGAGCTCCCATTTTGGGAGTTGGAGTCCAAATGGACTTCCAAATTTTCAAAGTGCGATTACAGGGGTCAAAACCCATTGGATTGAAGAGTTCCTTATATCATTGGAAAGCTCTTAGAACTTAGATGTCTAAAATGAGCTTGCATGACCCATTTGGGTACTTAAAACATAAGTTATGGCCAAAAATCAAGAATCGCCTTGATTTCCTTGGGTGCAGGTGGCGTGTCACATACCGTTGGAAAGCTCTCAATGAGGGCTAAAACTTTGCTTTAGAACTCACCTCAATTAAAGGTCTGCACACAAAGTTATGGGCCTCCAAAGCCATAGGAGTCTTAATTTTTGGGAATTTTGGAATTTTTGCTTAGGAGTCCCAAGACAATGACATTTGGATGTTAGCCCCATGGCTAAGCACAAAGACTATTATAAGGGAGAAGGTGGTGGCTTTCCCCAATTTTGGGCCGTGGTGAATCTTGTGAATTTATGTTTACACGTGGCTTGTCCATGCACCAAAGGTGGTCTAGCTACACATTAACCAACTTGTTGTTTGGTTTGTGTAGGTCCGTGTAAGTAATTGATTTGCTTCTCAATCTTCCTAGTCCCCATCCTGAAACTCCAACATGCCCCTCTACCACCGAAGTGTTGTGAGCTAGGGAATGTGCCCTAACTCCTTTTCCTTCCATTGTCATCACCTTTGGACTCACAATTGAGTCCATCAAGGAGCTTGGGGGTGCATTAATGAATGCATAATATATATGATACAAAATCAATTTTTAGTCAAAATGTATTTATATCTAAAATGTAATGTTAAAAGGGTATTCGAAATATAATTATTTAAGTTATAAACCACACAAAAATGACATATGTCATGTGTAGTCCTTGGAAAAAGACTTTTACCTTGGCACCCTTGGTTCTTTTGACTATGTTTTCACACCATTTGCAAATGTCAACAAATAGTTACAATCATAATAAATGAAATCAAAAACATTGGTGACATCTCACTATAACAAAAGGTGCCCATGTACGCCAAATGATTTCATTGGATTATGAGTGAATTCATTGGTTATAGTGAATGGGGACTAATGAATTACACCCACATTTTGTAATAGTGTATGGGTTGGTAAGGGAGTTCATTTGGCTACAAAGTTATTGTAAACATAATAGATTTAACCAAACCACCAACTAAAGGCCAATACAAGCAAATGTGCAACCTTAGATTCTAGTAAACAAAATTAATGACCACTTATAAGGTTACAAGTCATAACTTATAAGCATAATACCAAAACATGTCTTTCATGATTAGGACATTTTCCAACTATGTCCTAATTTGATCATGTAGGGTGAAAACATGGTTAGGTGGCTCAAAAATGGTGTTTGAAAGTCCATAATCTAACACTATCAAATGTTTTTTGCAATTTTAACAATTATCAAACCATAAATCTTATAATTATCCCCTATGATTTTAATCATAAATATTAAAAAACCAACCTATGAATATCCCTAAACATGTGATTGATACATACTAACTAAGTACCTATTTTAAATACCTACTTAATAGGTATTTAGCTAGTAGCCATTAGCTAGGTAATAGGTACCTACTTCAAATATGTACTAAATAGGTAATAGGTATGTACCCCATTATGTACCTTGGTACATATTTACCTACCTTGACTACTAAGTAGTAGGTGTGTACCTACCCTACTTAGGTACCTACTTTAACTAGATGGTTAAACAAGGTACTTATTAGGTTATTAAATAGGTTATATGTTATTAGGTAGGCACCCTAGTTAGGTAACTAAATTACTTAAGTTAATAAAATAAATTTTTATGATAATATAGTGATAATTTTCATCATATAAAAAAAATGTAATGCAACTGCTAAGGACTTCATCCCTCAATGTGGAGGTGAGAAGTTCAAGTCGTCACAATTACAACCTAGTCCTATAAGGTTAAGTAGGCAATATTAAATTGCTAGCTTAGCCTAAGTACCTAGCCTAGCCTATGTTGCTAAATAGAAAAGTTAGCCTATATTCCTAGGTTGGTTAGGATTTATAATTTTAGCATGTAGGCTCTTTTTAGCCTAGTAGACCTTAGGCTTACCTAGCCTAGGTTAGGAGGCTAGGAAAATAACCTATTCATTATTCTTTTAGTTGCAAATGTCATAGTCATAAGGGGTGTTGTTCATTACAACTCAAGCCTACTTGCCCTTAAAAACCAATTCGAGAACAAGCCTATACCTTTGAGTTTAAAATAAAACTAGAACCTTTAAAAGTATAAAATCTAGAATCCAAAATAGATGCCATGCTTTTAGAATTCTACCATGACCTTACAAATTTACAATCTAACCAATAAAAGGTCAAAAATAGATGATAATATCAAAATGGGAAAAAATCCAATTGGTAAAAAAATAAAGTTATAGTTCAAAACTATTACATAATCCTAAAACTTTATTTAATTTGCCACCTTGCAACCCTCCAAGGACTTATAGTCCCTTATCACTAGAAGAAATCTTATGGTATGTGTGTTAGGGATACATTTTGACATTCAAATTATCACACACATGCAAAAAGTATTACTATTGGGTTCTTTCCTTTTCCCATTATTACAAATACCACATATCAATAATAACCAAGGCAACAACTTCTATATTGTTTTAAGCTCCATGTGAATTATACTTATTTTGGTTCTTCCTACACATGTGCAGACCAATATACACACATAAATTCATACACTACACATACTCTATTGATTGATCTTTTTTCCATACCTCCGCATTGCTTCCTTCTCCCCCCATTGCACTCCTTCCATGTTCTTCTTATGATCCCCTCTCTTGTTTCATAATTTTTAAAAAAACTTTCATCATCTTTTAAAATTAAGTCAAGTGGTTATAACCAACTAGTAACCACCTATGAAGAGCCTTGGCTATGTTCTTTAGTCCGATTATCATCAAGTCCATTATCTTTTAATTTAGTTGTTTTGATCATCATTAGATGTTGATGTTTCAAGAATCACAACTTCTTCAAAATGAATTCAAATCAAATGTTTTGTAGCTTTATCTTATTTCGTTGAAAATAACTTTCCAATGCCATATCATACACCTCAATCACAATCACAGTTGATTTGACACCGCAAAATGTTAAAATTGTGAAACTACAAGCAAGTCTTTTTTGTTTGACCAAATTGCCAATTTGTCCTACTTGTCGGTTTGTCAAGATTGTTGGTTTATTATGCTGGTTCATCATTTTAATAAGCACTTTCGATAAGCATTTTTGGTAAACACTTCGGTTAGTCTTTTTATTAGTATATTGGTTATGTAATAAATTAATTTGATTGGCTAAATTATAATGTTTGACTTATTATTTTCTTCTAAATTATCAATAATTCTTTCACCTAACAGTGCAACCATTTTATTTGTGACTACATGTGACTATTAATCACTTGTGAGTAGTTTTGGTCATTCTTGCAACTATGTTGCAATTATTATTATTTTCATCTTTCCATATGGATAATATATAATATGATTTTCATTCAATATGTCCCATTAATTGTAATAGTGACCAAATTAATCGCACCACTATGTGTGGACCTAACTTCAAGGGATATATTAGAGTTTATTATGGGTATAATGAAAATATGTTTTCATAAATGTAGGATATCTTACAATACCTACAAGGCTTTCCAACAATACCAAAAGTGTGGGCAAATTACCCTGTAATTTTCAATTTTGATTAAAATGAAATTTCAGTGAAAAAATTATTCAAAATTCAATAACTTCTCCGCCATAGGTTGAAACATTATGAAACAAGCTTGGTGCACCCCTACTCATTGAAGGCTTTGCAATAGTACCAAAAGAGCAGCAAGAGGTGCCCTGATTTGGGAGATCTCGACATCACAAACAAAGCAAACAAACTATTGTCTTCATCCATGTGAAAATAGAATTAGGCCAATGGAAAATGGCAACTAATAGACGCACCAAAATTCAACTATGCACAATATTTGATGATGCATTTGACATGGTAGTAATTAATGTCCACCACTTTCCTTCTAGTTAAATACATGGTTCATTGTCATTAGCCTTCTAGGCAAGGGGAGACACTAAACAACACCCACACCCTTCCCACCCATCAAGCTCTATCAAGCACAACATGTTTTTGCATTGTTCTGCACAGTTTGGTTCCCTTACTGTCAAAACAAAAATCTTGTCTCACGAAACATTCTTTTAATTTTAATGTTCTGCTGTCACAAAGGGTGGATTTGAACTTAGGGTTCAAGGAGGCCACCAATGAAACCCTCCACCAACCTACACAATAAACCATACACTACAACAAGGTTTTCTTTTTGTATTTTTTTTCTTCATTTTGCAGAACATCAGTAAAAAAGCCTGCATGATTCTGCACAGGCATCACAGAGTTGCTCTAAGAGTGTGCCATATAAAGCTTGATTGGGAGAAAGGGGGTGTATTTAGCACCTCGCCTAACAAAGCACTCTCTCTTCCCCACATTTTAGCACTACTTACTGACTAACTTTGGAATACTTTGGTAGACAATCCGACAGTAAGTAGCAGGGAGGTGTGAGCAAGCTGAGAGTGTTCATGTGTCTTGTCAGTATGCATGCCACCCCTCACCAGGGCTTAAGGGGTTATGTGACCCTAGCACCCACCAGCATACCATCCATAGCAAAACCATTAGGACTCAGTTTTGGATGAATCTTGAGTAACTCCTTAGGTACTCTACCTATGGAAGTGGGTAAGTATCATAGATAAGTACGCAGGGAGGGTAAGTAGCTATTACATGATGGTAGCTAACTAGAGGCACTTGTTGGTTACTTGCTAGGTGTATGCATGTGCATGGTTAGTACATAGCTAACCACCCTGCCCAGTGCTTAGAGGCTATGGGACAGGAATACAATGGGAAAATGTTTCCTATATACACACACCATCCATCTGGCATGATGTGCTGATTCGTGCTCGTTCACTCTGGGCAACGTTAAGACCAGCCAATTTTTTAATTTTTAATTTTTAAAATCATGGAAAAAATCCCTATAAATTGCATTTTTTTTGTTTTTAAGAGAAATTTCTGACAAAAAATTCGCCAACAAGAAAACACTGATTGTGACCATGCTGAGAGAGTGTGTGTGCATGGAGATATGATAAGATTAAGTGATTCATTGTGTGTTTTAGAAAGATTGTCTCAATTATTGCTGTAGTAACTGCACAATTTAGGGGTTTTGATGTTCCTGAGGTAGGGGGTGAAGAAGTGTTTGCTGAATTTTTGAATTATCAAAGAAGGGATTCATCTCATAATGTCTCTGTCCTGTTGAAATGACGTCCACAAGGATGATAAATATTCGACATACTAAATTGGAAACACATGGTGGTTAGCCAGGTGAAGCTCAAGTGAATCCTTCAGTTATTATGCTAGCAATGTATCTGTAGTGGACTCCTAGAATGGACATGACACTAGAATGTAGGGATACCGAACTTTGGCCATTTTTGGGCGCATCAAAATGTTTCTACCCTGAAGGGTAGATCCAATCAAGTGATGCTTGTGGGATTTAGTGAATTTGGTGACCTGCTTTACACTAGGAGTCAGGGCCAAAAAACTTGGGGTCAACTTTGAGCATTTTTGGGTTGCAAATTGGCCCCAAGTTACTAATAAATGCTAGAACATTGATGTCAGGATAATAATAAATGCTGGAACATTGGCCCCAAGGGTTGCAAATTGACCTCCCAAATTTGATGGTATCCTTTTTCAGCCAATACAAGGCCATAAAGTTCAGCATTTTATTAGTAACTTGGGGCAGATTGAAAAGTTCTTTTCTATTTCAGCCTGGACTCCTAGTGTAAAGCCCTTGGGGCTGATTTTAACTTTTGCACCAATAGGAATGCTGGATTTGGGTTGAACATTGGCCCTGAACTCGAAGTGTAAAGGGGGCCTTACTGACAACAGCTTATTCCCGCATACCAAGCAAGGCAGACCAGCTAACGATCCCTCCTGCTTGCAGTTGCTATTTTCCAAAAGGAACCTCCCCAGGGAATCCATTTCTCAGCTAAACTGACTCCCATCGCCCCTTGTTCTAAGCCTTCGAGTTGACAAGTAGAGTCTGGTAACAACAGTTGTTGGTGGGGTAATGCGTGGCAAGTACCAGCGTCGGCCAGTCCTCTAATAGAGGAACAGACCACCAATGGTTATCAGGGCGGTTATCAGGCTTTATAATCACAGTTCAAAAGAAATTCGAAGAGTTGGATATGATATATAACAATGGGTTTTCCCTAAAATTGAAATAAACACCTTTATAATCACTGGTTCTTTGCCATTTCTTTCATATGAAACCACTGGTCCTTTGATGTCTTTGAAAATAACCAGAATGGGAGTTTCTTTTAACAAAAACCTAAAACCGGTGGTTATCAACAAAATAAAAAACTCATCCAACAGTGATAAGTAAGAAAACAGCTGAGGCAAGTTGGCTGCCAATTCATCAGGCTAGTGATGAAACCATAGCTCAAGTAATATGTTGTAAGGTTGCCACCTTAGGGTAAAGCACTCTTAAACGTCTCTAGTGTTAGAGGTGACCACCTTACTTGCATGAATAATGCCTCCTCTAGACACAGAGGCACCTTACACCAACTAGTAGGTGTAAAGAACCTTGGTACAAGAAGGGGTGGTTGCATTGCAATTTCCACATTCATTCATCCTTATGGTATTGTCTACGAATTTTTTAATATTCATAATAATTTGTCTTTTGATTTATGTCAAGTTACCCTCACAGAGGGCATTCCCAAAATGTGAAACTAGGCTTGGTTATGCTTCACCTAGACCCTTAATTCATGAATGCCCCTACCTTTGGGTGTTACACATATTGATTTTTGTGTGGCCTTTTCTACCTCTTCTTAGCCCCCTTACAAGGCACAATGAACAGCTCTTCTCAGCTCTACGTGAAGTAAGCGTGGTTCAATCCACATGCCCATTGTGCAAATCATCAAAACCATTATGTTATGGAACATGTTGGGTATAGGCCAATGTGCTCATTTCACTACCCATTTGGAAGTTTTGGCTTGCCCATATTACTCATAGGCACCTCACCATGCACAATGTCTTTTGGTGGAACCAACACAAAAACAGAACATTGAAACTAGCCTTTTGCTAGAATTGGAATTGAAATCAAAACTTGAAAAAATAAAAATCATGAATATGGGTTTAATCTAGTGTTGGTCCATTGTTAACTTTTTTCATAATCACCTATTTTGGTTCTCAAAATGTTTTTAGTTTAAGAATTGAAAAAATTCTCCGATTTTTAATAAAAAAATTCATACCTTATCAAAAAAAAATTAAATTTTTTTTCCTCATGTTTTACTAATTCTTTTAGAATTGGATCTTAATTCATTTAGATTAGATGGTTATATTAAGCCAATTATTTAATTTCATTTTAAGATTAAAATTTTTATATATTTCTCAAACTTTAAAAGCCCAAAAATAAATCAGCAAGGTTTATTACAAAGCTCTAATATCTAAAAATACGTGATCACATTTCAAAAATATACAAAACAGAAAACACTAGATTATGTCTCTTTCAATTAGCTTGTTCAAATGAATTTTCAAATTCATTTATTTTTGCTTCAGATATTAATTTAAAATATCTTAATTCTACCAAATTACTAGGAGCCTTGCAACCCACCCTTACATCATTTGGCCAATTCTTACTCATAAAAATTAAAACACCAAGGTTATTGAATTATAAGTAGCAAATTTTCAAATTGATGAAAATTTCAAAATATTTTTCTAGCTAAAAAGTCAACAATTAGGAACATAATTTAATGTTTTCTCCACTACTCCAAAAGGCATTTGGTATCTTTTACATCCATTTGATATCTTTAAAATATCAAAAATTCTCAATTAAGTTTCTTTGTAAGTAGATTGGTGCTAACCACTATTTCAAAAATGTCCAAGTTGCCATCTTCATCAATTTTGTGAACAAAGGAACTTTCAACCTTTGACAACAAATGCAAATGATGATAAGATTTCAAGAGCATAGGAAAAAAGGATTTCTATAATATTCTTTAACTATGAGACCAACCAATGCCCATGATTAATGAAAGAATAGATCAATTTCAAATTCCCGAATTTAGGATCTCACATCAAGGTTAGCATATTATGGGTTTTTCTTTCATCATATTTTATCAAGAAAGAAAGGAAATAGTCAATGATCACAATGACTTTTCTTTTCTTTGCAAAAGTTCCCAATTTAATATTTAGACCAGATTCATCATCATCAATCAAAACATTCAATAAATGGAGATGGGTGAGAGCATGAAAAAAGGAGCTAGTTGTGCCAAGGTTAAAGTCCTCATGGATTACATTTTCCATGTGGTAGTTTTGTATTGGTTTGTATTGCATTTTTCACAAAGTTTTATAAATTGAATATCAAATTTGAGGCCAATATGACATATAACATGATGAAAAATCAATTTTTCGTTACATCAAGCCTTACATTATAGTCAAATTTATAATTTTACTTTGAACCATTATTACAAATTCAAAACAATAATAATGTAAAAGGAAATTTGAATATTAAAACCTAAAACGATATATGTATTTTTATTTTTTTATTGTTTTGAACACATGGATCCCTTTTTGTGGAATATGTTAAAGTTCACAAAAAAATTGAAACGATTTGGTGAAATTTTGATAAGAGAAAAGGACTTTTGATACAAAAAAACCACCTATCCACATGTTTTTTTTTAGTGTTTTTAACATATAAAAGGGCTCTTGAAACATGGTGAATTTTCATGAAAATTTTGTATTTGCAACTTTGAAGGTATAAAAACTTATTTAAAAAATAATACAGTTATATATATATATATTAGTCCCATGGTGATTTTTCAAATTTTCAAAAAACAATTTTTAAGGATTATCCACACATTGTTTGGCTCTTTTTTTCTTACTTTCACCTAGATGGTTCATTTCTTTCTTTAGCTTTAAGTTCAGGGATATGGTTACATTCCAAACATCATTCAATAACCAATGACCTTTAAATTAGTTTAAAATGTAAGTAGTGACAACATGAGGCCCAAAATGTCTACTACAAATGTGATATATGCCATGTGAGTGGAAGGGGAAACATGGCCAATGACTGTAAAGGGGTGAAATTATGGCCCCCAATCATTATCGTCCTTTAGGAGGTAAAATTGAAGGAACAAGGTCAACACCTTCATACTAAAAAAAGAAATCACCTTCATTTCCTTCCTTTATTACAACTACTCAAGTAGCAGGTAGGTAGGGTTTATTGTTTAAGAATAGTTTTATTGTCCTATCTATAGGTTATTTTAGTGGTGCCAAAAGAAGAAAGTATAGAAAGGAAACATGAAAAATGAGAATAAACATGGAAGAGCAACTTTCCAAGGTTCTATAGTACCTTCAATGCCTCTAGACATTGCCCTAGTGGGTTTGTAAGCCTCCCATAGCTATTGTCCCACTTTAACACATGTAGACCCTTTAGTAACCCTAGCTACCATTTGAAGCACCTTAAAACACCTTCCCAATGCTACCTACCATTTGTAGGAAGTTGAACCCACTCATGGTTATTACCTATTGTCTATAGTAGTCCCACTTGGTATGCAAACTTTGACCTTCAAGTGTTCCCCTTCTTCCTACTGCCATAATCTAACTACTACCTTTTTGTGGTAACAAGTAGTTCATTACTCTAGAGGCTACCACTTAGTATGCAATCTTGTTTTCTTTTATAGAAAAAACACAAAACTATTATGAAAAAGGGTTAGCAACACATTATATAATCAACAAACTATACTACCTTCCACATATTTTAATGCATACAAAACATGTAGAAGTTCTTCACCATTTTCCATCAAAATCACACACAAGTATAAATACATGTCCCACTATTATCTCCCCCTTAGTGTTACACACACACTTTTCTAAGAGAATCCTTTATTCTCACAACCAATTACAAAGTATTGAAACTCATAAGAGTCTTCCAAATCCTCTTTTAATCCTCCTTCTCCACAAAGTCATACAAGGCCACATTGTCCCCATGAAAATAGGGCCCTTATTCTCATCCCTTCCTAGAAATCTCCTAGATGATCAAGTAGAGTACCCCAATGACTCATTAACATGAACTACTTAATCCCACTAGCTTCGCCCCTTTGGTAAGGGATTGTAAGTCTACCATTAATAACTATTAGTTACTAAGATTCTGATGGTACTAACTATTTTAAAAATTTCTTCCCCTTAATAATGACCCTAAGACTAGTCTAATTGTTATAATAGAAAGCAATGGTTTTTCGGAATTAAAGGGTTTCTTGAAACATGATCATTTTGTTTGCAAACCTACATAATTCACATTCGCAATTAGAAGGCAACATTTTGAAGTACAAAGATTCAAAAAAATAAAAGGGGGAAAAAAACCAAATAAGCAACTGACATTTTATTTTGTTTTGACTAGTGTGTTTAATTTTATAGGCTTGAGGCTTGTAATAATGCAAGCCTTCATCCATTCCTACCTCCCTTTTTCTAACTTTTTAAGCTATGTGATGCATTTTTACAAATCTATTTTGGCATATTTAATAAAAACATATTTCAAGCTCTTTGAGATTTTTTGTTCAACATTTGCATATTGACAAGCCTTACAGAAAACATGTTCAAAGGTTAAAACCAAGCTAATAGAAGCCAAGTTTTCGTAACTAGTCCTTGGTTTTGATGTTTGTAAGTTTCAAAAACTAAGTTAATGCTGAAAATATATGTTGTATTTATATGAAGCCCTTTCTAATATATTAAACTAGCATCTAAATAAATTTGAAAGTAATCCAATAAATATATAATGTTTTTCAACACATTTTAAAGCTCGTAATTAATGTTTTTCAACATTATGAAATAATGTAAAAACATTATTTAAGCACTATTGTTAAGCATTATTTCAAAACTTTTCATCTAATCCCAGGCTACCACATCATATTTTTAGGACTAGTCATAGTGACTCAAGAGGTTGCCGTTGGTTCCTCTTTGCCCATTTTTACCCCAAAGCAAGTCTTTAAATTTTTTTCCCATCACACCCAAAACTTCACAATTCATTATTGACTTCGAGGAGTTATCATAATATTTATATAAACCCTAAACCCTAAACCTTCATTTTAACATACATAAGGATTTTTTTGGGTCAAACCGTGCCAATGTTTTGCTAATGCTTGCCTTAATGTTTCAAACGCTTCAAATATACCAATAATAATGTGTGTTGACATCCAATCTTCTCTAAAACAAATTACAAGCAATGTAAAAATGTCAATGTACTACCCTTTTAAACATCCACAAAATTCAAGTCAAAGCTTGTAATAACATAAACACATTTTGCCAAAACTAACAAGACATATGTTTCCTTTGTCTTCTCAACCAAGTCTAGTAACATTTCTTGAGTAAGGGTTGTTTTGGAAAGAAAAACAACGTGAAGGCATAATTACATTACTAAATGCTTCAACTAGATACTTTCAACAAACTTAATGGCAAAAACTTGGTTTTGGCCAATTAATAAATCCAAATTCTGAAATAAAAATCCAATGTGCATTATCTTTCTTATAAGGATCTATGGCCCCAAAAAAAAGATATTACACTTGCACTCACTACAAGCCTTTTCTTTGTAGGTTATATTTCTAATGGACTTTTAAGGTTGATGTTCATTTCTTCTTTAAATTTTTTGCCAATTCATCCATGGTTTGCATCCACCTATTTTTTTAATGCAATCATCCCATTGCTCTTGAAGTATGAAACAAAATCTTTCTTCAACCTTGTTCTTTGTTCCAATATTGCATGGCCTATTAGTCTATTGTAACATATAACACATCACATGATTTATGACACTTTAACATCAATTGGTAGTTCATCATTGACACAAAAAAATGCCCAAATTGGAGGATTTTTGCCATGGGGTCTCCAATTTAACCTTTTTCATTAATGTTTTTATAAGTAATTGCATTAAATCATCATTTTTTGATTGAGAACTTGGGATTGTTCAAACATCTCACCTTCAATTCTTCTTTTAATTTTTATTTCACTTGCATTCATGAACATATTGATCACACCCTTCATCTAGAAAATTTTATTCCATTTATAGGGTGTGTTAATAGACTAAAGTTAAGAAACCCAAACAATTACATTTTTTCCAAGTTTGTGAAATGCAAGAGAGGACATAAGTATTTACAAATATTCACAAATATCACTCACTTTTCACAAAAGACATTATGCAAGCAAGGTTGATGGAAACATTTAAATGCAAAACTACTTGAAAAATGTCTTAATAGCAAAAGTTTAAGGTTCATTTCAAGCTTCAAGGAATGTTTCCAATCTGCATGTTATTTCTACACAAATAAATCCAAACATATTATTAACAAATTATTTTCAACATATGGAAAAAAAATAAAATCAAAATGAATAATAATCACACAATTTTAGAAAAAATTGATCATACTTAAAGTGCAAAATTTTTTGTTGAAATTACAAGTGAAACTCCAACCTACAAGACAATGCAAGGGGAAAAATAATACCAACCATAAAAAAGGGGAAAGAAACATGATAAAAACTAATAACAACACAAACACACAAACAACATGATGAGCACCAACATGATGAACACCTATAGTAGCACAATGCACACCAACAACAAGATGAATAACACTACAATGAACAACAACAATAAGAACAACAAGATTGGCATGAACAAATGTACTTGAAAAATGTCCCCTATGATGGATAATGCAATAACAAACAATAATATAATCTCATTTCCTAGATGGGAAAACCTATGCCTCCCAAGTCATAAACCTAAACCTTGCTAAGACCCTAAACCTTAACTAACCTTAAATTCCCTACTCCTAAACCTTTAAGAATTGGATTTAAGGCTAATTCATATATAACCTTCATGAATATCAAAATTAAAATTACAAAAAAAAACCCCAACTTTTAATGAACAAAGAATTTAATATTCGAAAATTTGGATATCAACTTAAGTAGCATTGAAGGTGATACCAAATTGGTTCTTTGGTTGATAATTAATTGAAAACTAACTGGATTCTAAACTAGGGTTTGGTACCCACCCAACACTGGCTCAATTTCTTGAGATAAACAAGTTGAGTTTTTTCAAGAAAAGTTCACAACTAGGCTAATATATGTACCTAATTCATTTTAATTAGTTGTAGAATTCCAAACCTATATAATCCTTAATTTATTTATTGTAAAACTTTGTATTTAATCTTGCAAATTGTCTAATGTGTATAGAAAACTTGAGTTGGTTTTTGAACCATCTTCAAAGGTTTTTGAATTTGAAAAAATGTGCCAAAATTGGATTGCAAGGCTTGAAATTTTGAAAAATTGGGCTCAAACTTGCATTAAAAGGAACTATAAAAATGTATTTTGTGTCAAATTCAGGTGCCAAGGTTCTCTCCCAAATGAACTAATGAACATTGCCACTATTGCCCTTGGGCAATGTGAAAATGGATGTAAAAATCAAACAAGGGTCTTATGTTTTATTGTAAAGTGGGACAATGTGAACAAGGATGCATCGGAGCTTGGAATTGTAGAGATGGCGAAAGAACATTGATTTGCTATTGTTGCTTTCATTCAAAGAACCAAAAGAACATCCAAAATCCATTCCCTATTTCCACTTTCCTCTAGAAGCCTTGAGAAGAAGGTAACTAAAGTAAATTAGGAGTTATAGATAATATAGTAGCTTCAAGGTTCATCACCACCGCATTAACACCCACACAACAACAATGGTGACGAATTCTCAAAACACAAAACACAAGAAACTGAGAATAAGAACACAAAACCTAGAGATGCAAGGAGTTCCGTCAATGAAACAAGAGAGGAACTGAGGTGAACTTCAATAAGGCAATTAACTCAAGTGAAGATGCAAGTCAAATTTTGAACACAAAAGTAGAACAAACAAGTGATGCAACCAAGCAAGGAGCTAAGGACATTAAAGGAGATGTCAAGAGGATTATAACACATGAAAAACTAAGCACTAAACATTGTGCAACATTGACATCAATCAATGTGAAGTTTTTTTTTTCAATCAAATTAAACATCTTCACAACAATTGCAAAATTCTTGTTCATTGTGAGTGTTTCAAGGCTTGATCGAAATGCTTCTATGAATTACTTGAAGAGACAAATGCAAGAGTGTAGTGGGGATGCTAGGGTATGGATCTCTACTACGGTAGAAGCGCCAATGGTCAGGCCTGCCTTTTGCCAACACATTTTTGCAATAACACAACCTTTTTTTTTGAATTTATTTTTCAAAAATTATATTTATAATTTTTTAGGGCTTGCTTAGGCTTTTTCCTAATGTTTTGGGTGTAGCCTTTTCTTTTGTGTGGCTCACTTTTTGTGTCGTTTGTCGGTTTGAAATGGTCATTGTCCACACTGTTCTAGCCTTTACATTTTAGGTAGCCTTTCAAGGCATGTGAAAAGTTCCCACCCTCATGCTAGCCTCATCTCCTAAGCTAACTAGGTTGCTTTGTCTTTGTAGGTGTCTTCCCCTCTTGTGTTACACCCTAGTTTTATCCCCCTTGTTTCTTGGGGTTGGTTTTGAACTCAATCGAACTTCATTTTGGGGTTGTTTGAGGTTCATTTTGCATGTTTTTGATTATTTCATAAGATCTTTCGAGCCATAAAGAACAAGGTCAAATAGGCTTGTCGCTTACCCCTTGACCAAATTACTTGAAATTCGATGGGTGAATTAGTACATGGTTTTTTTTCCTCTTGTTGCCACGTTGGTGTTTTGTGCCATATTTGAGGAGGTCATTCAGGTCAGTGAAAGGTTTTTGCTCACCTTAAGAGGTTTATGGTGGGCGATTAATTTTTTCTTCAAGAGGAATCCTTTCGTGCTTCAAGAGTTTTTTGTTCCCATCGTTCATTAGATGATTTTTTGATCATTCATATTTGCTGATGTTTGACTTTGGGTAGAACCGGAGAATACAATTGCGTAATTACAAATTTTCAACCCATGACGCCATCTATTGCCTTGGAGGACACCATTAAAGTTCTACGTCAATTACACCCCTTTCCATCTTATCATGTCCTTCCTTTTGTTTTCAACTATCAATTTGAGCACACCTTTGTTTTGAATAGGACTTTGTTTACATAGGCCTTAGCCACTCTTCCTCATTTGTTTTTTGGTGGGTTATTTAGGATGGTTTATGAGCATCTCTTCAAATGCTTCATACCAGAAGACCCATCCTTAAGGTTTTTCAAATTATTTAAAGTTGTTGTTGTTACCCATGGTGATATCCTTAAGTTAATGGCCCTAATGTTAGGGGCTAGTAGATTGTTGTCAATGGTAAAGGACACTAAAGGTTTTCGTCTTATTGCAATAAGCAAAGTGTGTCTTCAATTTATTAATCGTTTTATCATCTTATAACTTTTAGGGCCATTTTAGGAACACCTATCCGCCCATTAGTTCAAAGTATTGACCTTTGGAAGCTGTGAAACCATCCATTTTGGCATCAAAGCCCTCTTCAACCTACACTTGATTGGATCATGATGATGCAAATCGACATAAAAAATGTTTTTAATAACATTTTTTGAGCTATTTTTTCTAAAAAACTTCAAAATGCTAAGGGACCTATGGTGAACATTGTCGCATTACCAAGTTATTTTATGGTGCTCATTCTTTTCTTTATTACCAACATGGGTAACATGAGGAGGGGGTCACCATTATTGAATTTTTTTCAGGCATGAGGTAGTTGACCCCTTAGGAGGTTTTATTATTTGCATTGGCCCATTATCGAACACTCCTAAAAACTAGTGTGGAAGCCCCTAGTTGTGTTTTTCCATCCCTAATAAACCATACACACATGATGGGCCCTATGGGTGAAATTGTCTTTGCCTTTGACCCTTAATTGGGCTTAAGGTCAAAATGTCAAAGTGCAAGTTTTGGAATCCATCAAAGATTTTTTCAAGCATAGAGATTCCTTAAGGCTGCATTTTGGTCATCGATGGTATATGCATGTTGGGTGTGCTAATGGGTTTTCAAAACTTTGTCGCGCATTTTTTTGATGAGGTTTTATATTGAGATTTGGCACATATTAATGATCTTCTTCTTTTGGGAGACACACAAATTACATTATGCATTTTGTCCTCATGTGTTGTTCGTCGACCTTTTTATCTCATTTAGACAATTATACCTCTTTCTTCCTTCCAGTCTCTTTTGGCAAGTATTGACAAGAGAGTTATGTAGGTATGTGGGGACATTTAGGGTTATTGGATTATATTCAAGACCCTTTAACGAGGCATTAAGTTCGATTATTGATTTCCTTTGGTGGCATAGGCCTTTTATCTATGAAAGTTTATGCCCCATTTTTTTTCCTAGGGAGTTGGGCTTTGGTGGTTTTGTATCTATGCTCTAGGTTTTGTATTTTTGATAAACCCATTTTGGAAGAGTATGTTTTTCAAGTTGAGGGGGGCCCACACCTTTTTTATTCATGCCTTTGTGTAGCTTGGGATAACCTTCTTCTCATAGCCAAAGAGATGCATTTGTTTTTTGAAAGTTTGGCAATTATCGACGCCCCAAGTTTGTAGGCATCTTTGATAAACATCCATCACAACACATCTTTTAAGTATATTTTGGACAATGATTCCATTTCCTCAACATCCAGAGCCCGCATTCACTTTTGTTCAAGCAAGGGGATGGCACTATGGTTGATTGTTAAGCCTTCTATCTATTCGTTCCACATTGCACATTGTATTTTCGCCTCAGTGTGACATTTTCGTTTCAATTTGATGCAATTGTCGGCATCTAGGCTTTTCATGTGTAAGTGTGGACATGGGTTAAATGCATTTGGCACGCATCTAGCATGTTGTCCATTTGGAGGTTAGCGGACAACCACACATGACACCATCAGACGTGTCATGTATGCCTTCATTTGAAAGAGTGGGCATGTTGTATGGAGAGAGCAGTGGTATGTTTTTATGTCAAGAGTTTCATTATAAACCAATCTCTACATGATTCGTGAGGACTAGGTCTTTGTTGCCAATGTGGTGGTTACTAACTTGACACGGAAGATGATGGTTGCAAGTGTCATTAGTCAACTAATAGGTGTAGCTACGGAATTTAGCACCATTATTAAGATCTACAAATATAAAAGGCTTCATAAAAGGCACCACTTTATTTTGATGGCCATGGAAATGCATAGTGCACCCAAACATGATATGGATCATTTTATCAAGGAGTGTGTTTGTCTTTTCCACAATAAACAATGAAGAGGTCATTTGTCCTTCTCTTTTTGCATTTAGTTTTTAAAGTAGCATGTTAATATTGATTTTTAACGTGCTTTAACTTCTACTATAGAGAGGAAGATTGCATTGGTGGGATATGTTTATTCTAGACCTCCTATTACTATTAGATTTCACAATTTGCATGCTAGCAACATTAGAGGGGTTGTGAGTGAGATAGCTTCTTAGCACAAGAAGGTAGTTCTCTTCTTTCCTTGGTTTTTGCAAGTTGTGTGTTTTTGGCCTTTCTTTGGTTTTGCCTTTTGTCTTTTGTGTGATGGTTTCAACCATCGGTTTTTATTGGATTTTTATGTTATGTGAACATTGGTAATTACAATTGAATAAATAAATAAGTACCCCCAATTTATAATGGGGGTATTAGCCCAAGCCAAAAAAGGTGATGAACAATTTTGGAAATAGAAATTTCATGCAGCCAATGGGAAGGCTCAACTTGCACTCTTTTAAGTTTGGGGTGGGTGTGTGGGTGTGGGGAGGATTTTTTCATTTTTCACTTGTTCCCAATGACTTCCCATCAGGTTCCCAATATGTTCCCTGGGTTCTCAATGTGTTCCCCAAGGGTGTTTCCCAATAGCACCTCACTTTAATCCCATATATTTTGCCCAAAGTCCTCCCCTTCTCACCTATATAGTGGGCCAAAGGGGGAGGCAGTCCATCTTTCCATAGAATCTTCTATTTTGGGGAGCCTGCATAGTTTCAACTTTTTTTTTTTTCGGCAATGGGCCAATCAAATTGGCTCATTGGCAAACAAAAAGAGTTGGACTTTTGAGGCACCCCCAACTAATTAATATGAAACAGAATAAAAAAAGTACTCCCAGTTTATAATATGGTAAATACTTTTTGGGTTATCAGGAATATCTGAGTAGAGGAATTTCGTAGCCGACAGAAATCAAAATTCACAAAATTGATAAGCTCAGGTCATGAGGAATATCCCAAATGAATGAATGGATTAGCTGACCAAAATTGAAACTGACACACAATTGAAATGCCCGATCGATCACGGTGTAGGTATCAACTTTCAGCAGACGAAGGCTCAGTGCGTCATCAGTGCCAGTACAGCTTCACTTTAGCTTTGTGACTCCGTATACTATGATTTTATTATTAGTACAATCTGGATTAAACAAGGAGGCATACAAACAATTAGTTCCCCCCACAGAGGCCCCAATTCTGGATCCCAAGGCAGTTTGATTCAGGACCCGCATCCATCTAGTATAATTGATACTGATTTGGGATCTAACCTCTGTTGAAACAATCACAAGCTCCACCATCCATCAATAATAGTCTTTTGTTTTTGGAAGGGGGAGGGGTTGGGGGGGGGGGGTTGTCCT
>Ga0209208_10002380_pt1 | contig 26907 bp, 17 predicted proteins | sample S1TSphfallax_3_FD_187694 | JGI IMG/M metagenome (GOLD analysis project Ga0209208, IMG submission 187694) | Host-associated microbial communities from peat moss isolated from Minnesota, USA - S1T2_Fd - Sphagnum fallax MG (SPAdes) (version 2) | ecosystem: Host-associated > Plants > Peat moss >...
GTAGAAAATCTGTCTGTCCGTCCGTCCGTCCGTCCGACTGTCCGGGCCGATTCCGCCGGCGGATTAAAACGCGGAACTGTCGCGTCGGACGGACGCACGCACGCACCATGTGAATTTATATATAAGATAGGAGGAGGGCCTGAGTGGGATTTGAGATCTGTGCCCGAGACTGGTAGGCGAGGGAACAGGTCGAAAATCACGGAAGGGCCTGTACTCAAATCCTTTTCCTACACAGAGTACAGCTGGGATTTTTTCACTTTTTAGAAATAGTGAGAGGCTGGCTAGTACCTTCCGCTGGTCCGAAGATCCCAGAAACTTCCACCGCAGAAGATCCCGCTTGCTGAAAACAAGTTTCTTCAGGTAGGTAAGGCAGCTGAAAATACATATGAAAAATCCATGCAGTGCTTTACGTGTGAAGACAATCCTGTTCCTTTCAAGAGTTGGAAAAATGAATGACCAAGAAAGTCCAGATCCATGTGACCCCATATTTGAAACTCAAATGAACAAGAACTGCCATCATAAGACAAATGTTTGGAATAGAAATTACAGCAAGGAACTTTCAAAGACATCCATTTTTATTTCTCCCAGGCTTTTAGATCTTGGAATTTCCTTTTTTTAAACAACCATTTACACAACAATGTCCCTAGTTTTAACTTTGAAACACTAACCATAAGTCAGAAAATCAGCTCTTGGTCCATTTTATTTTAATATAATGCCCTTGGCTGTTTTCTTAACACTAGGAGGAGCTCCATCCCATCTAGTTCCAGTTCTTCACTTGGCGTTTCATGAAGCAATTGTCCCTTCATCGGGATTCATTATATTGGGTAACTCCTCAGTTCTGGGGAGTTACCGTACTTGTAATCACAGGTTTGAATTCATAGTTTGGCTTCTCTACTAGAAAATGAATCTTTAGCCCCCTTCGTTTAATGAAGGTTAGGTACGACAATCTACCAACAAAGCAATCTTTTAAGGTTTAAGTGCACTAACTTAATCTACCAAACTTTCTTTTTGGCATCTAGGCACTTAACTTGGCCAATTTGTGTTTCTGAACCAATCTTCTTTTAGCTTTCCTTTATTTACAATTGGAAAAACCTAAAGGCCTTCAGAAAGTTGAACATTCCTCTTTTTTCACCTCCTACTTACCACCTTCTTTATCAAGTATGTTTTGAGATTTCACCAGGTTTGTTGTTTCTTCCCCATTGCCTGGAAAGAGTGGGGTAAGGGCATACAGTAGACCTTGTATATTATCATCTCGCCTTGTTCGATTTGAAGTCTATGAGCATACAAGACAAATTGCCTACTTAGGTAAAGTATTGATGTCTGAAATTGATATTTAACCATGCAAAATAACATGTTTTCATGCGTGTATAAATATATCAGACTTTGTGTTTAGATTGGGGTTGTTTGATTTGAGAAATTGATGGACTTGGCTTTGTAGAATGATTGTTGGCTTGTATACCCAATGCAAGTGGATAGGCTTTGATTTACCATCTTGTTTCCCCAAAAAAAAAAAAATCTCTATTTAAAAATCTTGTGTATTTTGGATATCTTTGACAAAATCTTGATAAATATCAAAGATTTTAAATAGCAAAGAAATTATTAGTGGTGCAAATATATTCAATCCAAATTTGGTAGATATTATTATCATAGTACCTAGCTTGGTTAGGCATTATATTTTTTTGAAATTGCCAAAAATTATGGTGAATATTTGACTACTATGCCAGAATTTTGAAAAATAGCATAAGGAAGTGTCAAACTTTGAACCAGAATCTCTTACGTTTTCGAAAGGGTGTTACGAAACACCAAACATCAAACCTGTGGTCTCATACATTGTTGGAAGGGTTAGGTTTGCAAAGTCGTGGTTATCAAAAGTGTTAATTTAGTTGCTTAGTTAGGTCACAATTAATTTAGTGATAAGTTAGCATAGTTAATTATATTTTAACTTGGAATTCATTTGGGTGTTTGGGATATAATTTCTGGTTGTAGGTTCAATTCCAAAACATAATATTTTTTTGCTTTGTAATTTTTTCTTTGTTTTATGCAAGTTGTTTTGCACACGACTTTGTGTTGTTTTTTATTTTATTTTATTTTGGCTTTGATTCATTCTTGTTGAAGGTAAGTCATATTTTGAATGATTTAGGTATGATGCACAAATTAAGATTTTTTTTTTTGTGTGATGTGAAAAATGATAAGTGTATGCATCAATATGGTAGTGCACTACATGGTTGAAGGTCAATTTTTTCCATCTTCATTGTTTTTACTAATGTTTAACTGGCCACTTTCACGTTCTTTTTCCTTGGATGTCATGTTTCATACATGTAATTGTAACCTTAGGGATATGTGAGATTTTGCTTCAACAAATGCCAAAGGAAAAGGTTGGATAAAATTGAGAGCTTTAGTGCATGATGATGGTGTTGATACATTGTTCTTCCTATCCAATGGGAGGTATAAAGTTTTCTATGTTTGAGAATTTACATATTTGTGAGAAAGAAAATGCATCAAATGAAAGCTTCATGGGAATGGTGAAGTTCATAAATGTGTAGTTTCATCTTTACATTTGAAGTTTTAGTTGCCATAAGGTTTTTCTTTTTCCCCATTGTCTTACATTTTGATCTTTTAAAAGTTTTCCATCATGAAATTTTAGGTGATCACACATGCACCATGTGCATGTGTGCCATGAATGAACATTGAATGTGGCAAAAATGAGGAGGAAGTTGAAGACATCCTTGAGATGATCACAAATGAAACTTGTATGTTCTAGGCTCAATAGTTGTTGTTTATGCATCCTTTCAAGTAGGTGTTAATCTTATAGTTGTTCCATATGTTGCATTTTCATTTTGGATGTCAATTAAAAAAAGATTATTTTAAAATTTATTTATGCTTGAATAGGTTGTGGGACATTGGAGTAGTTGCAAGTGCTCAAACTATAGAGATATATGGCCTTGAAATGCCTACCTAGTGGATGGAATCCATGTGTGTGTGAAAACGTTTGTAATGCAATGTTTGTTTTGGTAGTTACTAGATAAAATAAAACCACATAGGTCATAAAACATGTTTTGAATCATTTTCCATTGTCCAAATATTTTTATTTTTCATTGTCATTTTATAATAACCTTGAACCCTAGGGAGACAATGAATGTTAAATTCTAAACTACTTGCATCAAACAAGGATTTGGGGGGAGGGTGGTTAAGTGAAGGATTTTTTTCCAGGCCTTATTATTATTTAGTCTTCTAATATGGACATATTTCAATTGTCTTGTATTTAAATTATATATTTTTATTTGCATTCAATTTCAATATTTTATATTCATTTAATTTTTAAATTCTAGTAAGCTTGGAGTTGGAAAGGAAATCAAAATTGCTCTTTCAAAGGTAGATCACTTGCATAGTGAGCTTGGACATCCAAGAATGGTTACTTTAGTGTCTTTGAACAATTCATTTCACTATAAGCAAGGTCAAAAAAAATTGATGCCAATGTAATTTTTAATACAACTTATAAATATGAGATTTTGAGATAAAACAATAACAATTGTCAATACACATTGTAAATTTGAAATACTAATATTGGCCAATGCAAGTTCAAATTTTAAGTAATTCCAAATATACAATATGAACATAACAAGAAACCTAATTTGACAACAATTCCTATGATCTTACAATATAACATGTTTTACACCTCAAATGATCACAATAAAATATAAATTAATTATTCTTAAACCATTTTATTTGATGGGTTTGTCAAATGTATTATGTTGATTTTAATTGTGTACATCATGTTGATGATCCCTCGTGACTTAATATCATTATTTCTAGACCTTGTAAAACAATCTACAAAAAATATGAATTTGATAATTGTTTGCTTAGTAAGTTAAATAATAGACCACATCTAAGTTCTCAATGAAATATGAAAATGAAAGAAAAGCACATGAATCAAAGTATAATTATCATCCTAGGACAAGGTCAAACAAATTACTTGTTTTCCAAGACAATAATGAACAACTCGACAAGGCTTTAATTGATAATAAGTAAAAGATGCATGATTTACCAAACAAATGGAGAAAAATATAAAAGCTCTTAATCTACTAATTGAACCTACTAAAAACTAATATTTAAATTGTTTATTACATTTTTTTTTCCAACACCATGAATTATAGTATATCCTATATTATTTTTATTTTTATTTTCAAAATAAAAGACCCTATCATATAATTAATTAAATTATAATTTTTACTTAACAATCAATATATAGGACCTTATATTTTTACTCACATATTTTGTAAATTCAAAGAAAAATCTCCCCTTGGCCTTGAACACAAGACTTGACATTGCAAATTTTGTACTTGGTAATGTAAAGGTTTTTAGATGGAATGGTGGATATGAGGGAAAAACACCCATGTATCATCAAACAAACATGAACCTAGGAGGAAAAATAATAAACTAGTTAAAGATTTTATAACAAATGTGTCAATGTTTTCATATAACGATATAAAATTTGGTGTGTTTATTATTTTCCTTGGTTTGCCTTTTAGCCAAATAGTCTTTTTGTGAAAGGTGTAAAGATTAAAGAAGCTACTAAAAATGTGTTTGGTTAGTGAACACATTATTATTCCTAATGCTTAATTTCAATGTAATAAGATCAAAGTCTATTTCTATTCAAACATTTTTGTCAAATTTTTAGGGTCGATGGTGAGCAAAGTGTTAATGGCATTAACCTCAATGGCTTGTAGTTGAAAATCAAAAGTAAACACTTTTGTTATGCCACACTTCATTTAACCTTTCATTATTATCTATTACATTTCTTTGATTTCTTTCCAACATGCATGTAACCATTTAAAGATTTGAAGTTTTAAAATATTCATATGTAGATTAATTAAACAATCTTGTCCATTTTCAATTTGCTAGTTATTCATTGATGTTTTCCATTTGTTGAATTGAAACTTGATGGCATGTTTGAATGGTCTTTAAAATATGAGATTTGCAATTTGTAACCTAAATATGTATTTGGCAAAGTATAAAAATGGCCAAAACATTAAAATGATTACTCTCTTCCAATCAAAAAAATATTTATTTTTATGAACATTTTAGTTCAATTGCTTGACCAAATCATCTTTTGGTTTTGTTGTAGGTGAAGTTTTTCAACTTGCAAATGTAAGTGTGCCAACCAAATCTTTTGTACAAATTGGTTGGTTGTTTCCAATATAGGTGAATGATTTGCAAAAATTGTTAGGTCGTACCTATTAGCATTACATCTTCCTTCAATTGGTGATGGGAGTGAATGTTTGAGGTGTGCTTGCAAACATGATTTGAAGAAGCAACAAAGTTTGCTTGCTATGGATGATACCACCATTGTGTTTTTTTTAATCATCCATCTTAAGAATTTTCAAGTGTTTCTTGCCTATATTTCACAAGTTTTTTCACATGCAATTGAGACAAGGTGAACTTCTATTTAATGGTTTTTTATTACTAGTCGAGAAGGAATGTTGTAAACCTTCATTAGCTATGCAATCTAGTAATTCATGTCATATTATTACTCATTCCAATTTGTTGGGATTTTACTTGCTACATTTGTTCCACATTGTGAATTACTAAGACATGTATTATTTGACAAATTGGCAAGCTTAGCATTCCTTTGTGACAAAGAATCCATAGAAACTTTTGTGGAGAACTTCAAAGGAAATCCCTTCAACCATCACCCAAAGGAAATTTGGTTCTATAATACATGTTGAAAAATGTGGCCTACTTCACACATCTTTTGGAGCTTTATAATTTGAACATCTTTTAAAGCAAGATATTCCTCTAGGATGGGTGAGTTATACTTGTGAATTTTATAATTATGCCCCAAGGTGTTGAGCGAATGTATTTATTTTTCAAAATTAATTTGTTTGTAAACCAATCACATTTTATTTTTTGATAATGTCTTATATGGGACTAGGATGCATGGTTTTCCTAGTGTCATTCTTAAATGATTAATAACATGAGAATTGTTATCATACTTTTATACAATTGCAACAATTGATGGCCATAACTTTGGTTCAAACTAGTTTGTGTAAGCACCCCATTTCTTTCTTAGGTGAAAGCACACTCCGGGGGGGCCAAAAATGTTGTCACATTGTATTGTTTTCTAGGGGTGTCCATGTTTGAACTTCAACCATGGTAATATTGGAGCATATTTTTCCAAATTTTTTGCATAATATGATAGATTATAACACAAAGAATTCAATTGCAATTTTATTTAATTTTTCCAACTTATATTGTATGATTCCAAACTATATTCATGGCAAAACAATGTACATCATTATGTACTAAAAAATGAAAATATATTCAAAAAATGATTGAAATGATTTTTAGTCATTATGAAATTTGTAGTATCTATTAAACATTGTGATTCCATATGATTGGAATAAGTTTGTGAACCATGTGAATAGTTTGATCATTTTTAAATCACAAATGGGTGTTTTTGGAGGTTATGACCATAAGTATGTGGTATATTAACATTTTGACAAACTATCATTTTCAAATGGAAGATAACAAAATATGTGAGGTGGGTTGTTTCTTTAAATTTCATTTCAAACATTTTTTGGCTGACTAATTCAAACTCCAAACCTATTGTAATACCAAAACATAAACAAGCTTTATTATATTGTATATACCATAAATGTACTCATTATTCCTTGAGTTTAAGCTTTTAAATTTTATTTAATTTATTAAAATAATATTATATTTCATTAAATTTGTGAAAATCAAAATATCAAACCCAAACACCAAAAATGAAACTCAAAATTAAATGCAATACATTTTGCAGAAATATATTTTACATGTCATGAAAGTGAACAAAATGAGCCCCCCGTAATGTGCTTTCACCCTTTTATGTTCTTGTCCAACATCTTTTTTCTTGATGTTTTCATATGTGAGCACCATGGTAGCAAAGTTTTCCAGTTTTCCAATATATATTTTTTGGAACAACATTAACTTGAGACATGTTGAACTTTTTTAGCTTTCTTGTTTGAAATCTTTATCTTTCAACAAATTGTTTTCTATGTGTTGTTGGCTTGAAATTTTAGTGAAAAACGAAGTAAGGACAATTTGATGACTCTTTTGAAAGCCCATCTCTCATTAAGTACCTTATAATTTCAAGTTTATTCAAAAGATGATACAATTATCACTTTTTTACATGAGAAAAACTTTATATACCAATTGCAACAATATCCTTGTAGCACCAAAAAAAAGTAAAATCCAAACATTGAAAAGAACCCAACGCTAAAAAATGAAGAAAGAAAGCACAACAAGAATTGTACCATAGACCAATATGTGCATACACATTTTTATCATCATTGTTTAAATATCTAATTACTTTACATCAAATTGTAAAATATTACTACATTTATTGCCAAACATAAATGACCCAAAAAAATTGTTATTAGGCACTTTGTTGTTGAACCAAGCTAGGTACTATGATAATAGAATAGTTTTAGTTTTAGTTAACTGTATGAAAAATGTTGAATTTATTTATAAAATAGAATGAATTTTATTACAAAGATGAATCCATCAATCAAAAAATCTATTGCATAAAATATAAATTGATCTATAACCAAAAAAGGATCGAGCGTGATTAAAGTTTCACCCTATGCACATGGAGATAAAGATGTTACATCTATAAAACATCAAAGACTTGATGTCTCTCAATGTGAAGCTTACATATCTACCTTCCTACTCCTACAAATTTAATAGACCTTCTCTCTCCATATCTACTTAACAGAGAAATCAAATTCCTTGATTCCAAGAAGGATATTACCAATGTTGGTTTGGATAAGTTTTAAACTAATATCAACAATGGTATCAATAGTGATATTGAACACTATACTAATCCAGTCCTCTTTTTGGTAGTACTTGGCCTAATACCAAGTTGGCCCCAAGACAGGTTTTGGAGAAACCATAGCTCAACGAAACTAGTTTAGTATTATAATTTTAGGCACCAATTTTACCCATACGAAGGATCCATGCATACCCTTGCCTTCATTCCTTTTGGTTCTTTCTTTTCAAAATACGAAAGTGATGTGTAAAGTTCAAAGTTTTTACCTTAGTAGTAGAAGTATCGAAGCAAAGGGTGATTGGAGGTGTTTCTCCTTCCCTCATTTTTGTTGACAATGTATCTCAATGCACTTCACACTAATTGATTGGGCTAATGCTTGTTGCATGCTTTTGGACATCACACATGACAATTGTAAATTATGCAATGTAATTTTTTTTCAATACCAGTATATCACCAATTCATAATATGGTAGACTTGATATACAAATCATACTGGTGTAAAATTGGTAGTTGTCCCATGGTGCCAATTTCCTACTAATAATGAAAATTTGGAGTCATACCATGACCAGATTGGGATTAAAAAATACATGATAACAGACCAATAGTCAATATGACTCTCCTCTAGAAGTTTAGATAATTGCATGGAAATATTTTAAAACTTATATTTGCATTACCTATCTATTCCATAAGAAACATGGTTTGAATCTCAATGATGTTATGGACTAGTGTTGGGCAAGAATATTGATATTAATATCCCAACCCCATGAAGTGATTGGACATCAATTGTGGTTGCCATCATATAATTACTACACTTTTGGCAAACATTTTGTTAAGTACAAAGTTGAGTTTATTTGAGTCTAAATTGTGATAAATAGTTTGGACTTCCATGGAAAATGAAGAATAGAAGTACAAATTTCTGTTAGATTTTTCAACATGGTAAAACCTATATTTGTGTCAAAGTTGATGAACATTTGATGTGTCTGACCATGCATTAACTTCATGTTAACATGAAGATCACAAAAAATTAAATGGGACACTTGGCTCAATACAGGTGCAGGATAGTGCCCATTGCCCACAAGAAAATTATTTTTGAATTTTTTAAATTATCCCCAAATTGTGATGAACATTTTCAGTATTTTTCTTGTGGTCACCATCTTAAGAAACAAATTGTGGCCCCGTGGTTAGAATCATCCCCTTCAGCCCAAAGGTTCAATTATTTTTGTGAAATTGTCATTTTCTCTCATGGATGGATGAAAGGAAATTGTAATGCTTGAGCAACTTTTGCAAGCAAATTTCTCTGGGAAGACAAGGACTTGCAACATCCCTAGCTCAAAGAAGGGGACTTTACCAAGTTTCCCCACCTTCTTTGGGGGAGGAGGGGAACTTGCAACTTCCTAGGGCAAAAGGGCCCTTGCTCCATTGGGAAACATGGTTCCCAAGGCAAATGGGTTTAAGTTTCACAAAGAAGCATGGTTCGTCTTAGCAAATGGGTCCAAGTACTCTGGGGAAACATGGTTCCTTGGAACAAATGAGTCCAAGTTCGTCAAGGAAACATGCTAAGTTCTTCAAGAAAACATGTGTTTGGGCCTCTTTGTTGTGAGGAAGCATGTTCTCTTAGGGAACTTGGGCCCATTTGCCAAGAGGAAGTTGCAAGTCCTTTTTAGAAAAGTTGAGGAAACTTGGTTAATTCCCTTCTTCAGTAGGAAGTTGCAAGTTTCTTGGTAAGTTCTTCTAAAATTCTTCTTTTGCCTTAAGATACTTTTTAGTGTAAATGGCAAGGCCACAGTGTGACACAACCCTTGTTAATTTTGGATAACCCAATTCTTATATCCATGTTTATCTCTTTTTAAAGGTTTTTTGGAGACTTGGTTCCTGGACTAGGTCATGAAGCAACATTGAATCAACTGGGATATATTCCTTGATATGTATTAATGTATCTATCTAGACCTCACAATTTGCTTGAAATAAAAATATGATGCAAATCAAGCATGGTTAAGTGTCACCAGGACATGCTCTTGCCAGAATTGGATCAACGATGAGTGATAGACAACTTGATATTGTCAAGTCCAATATCACTGATGCTGATATGGAACTGGAGGTATCAAGGTTAGTACCAAGTTGATATCAAGAGTGATACCTCCAATTTTCCTCACATGATAGCAAAATTGCAAATCACGGATTAATGTCTACAGGAACCAGGCACATAATAACACCCATCACCACAAACATTTTTTTTCCATGGCCACACATAACTGAAGACAACCATTGAATTCCTGCGTACTGAAAGAATCAAGTTCTGATAAACCCTGAATACAGAATACAATCTAGAAACATGTCAAGCATCACAAGTGAAGTTGGTGAATTTTGAAGAAGGTGTTTCAAGAACCACATACCAAGCCCTGAAAGAATAAATGGCCAACTTGCTCCATGTCTGGGGGTCCATCAGTGCTGAGTTCAAGAAGCTCTCTTCTGTCTGTAGCTTGCTCCTTAACTACATTCTTGTGCTTGTCTATGCCTCCTACTCTATCTATCTCTTCACTTTGCAGCTTGAAATTCATTCACAATTGTCAGTTCACCTGTGGCAGCAGCTTGGATGCTGTTGGGCCAAGAGACAGATGACATGAAGACCTCTTGTGATTGTGATTTCTCAAGATGAGTCTGCCCCATGTGCAGTGCATCACTGAAAATCCCTGCCTCCTGCAGTCCTTGCACAATCACCTGAACAAGAACCCAATCTTACATCATCATCATCTGTCTGAACTCCACTGGGGACTAAAATTTTGCAAATAAAGCAGGAACAAATTCACAATATCAAGCTTGCCAGAACAACTATGAAATTAAGTACAAGAGGGTTAAAAGATGTGTTTACCTGTGGGGCGTAGATAGAGGTTAAGAGGGCTTTCCTCATCAGCTTCAAGTTCAACTCCTTGTCCATCCAGACAACATGCTCCTTGTACCTATAATGTCAAGGACATGCATTAAGCAGACTCCCTCTCCTGTCAGGAAATGAGAAGGGGATGAGACAAAGTTGAAATGCAAGAAGTTGGTGAAGGGGAGTGGAGCATAGTGTACCAGTGCTGCATCTCCTCCTGTGATGCTGTTCAAGCAATAATGAATGCCTGCAATACAACTCAGAAAACAATGAACAGTAAGAGTGCTATTCCCACAATAGGCTATTAGAAACTACTTGGAAGCCTTGCATACTGTTATGTCAAACATGGCAAAGAACAGAATGCTTACCACATGATCAAACTCAAGCATGAAGCAGCACTTTACATCCTCCTTAGTAGGTTTGCACCCACTCCAGTCATGCCAAGAGGTTAGATCTGAAACTTGGTGTATGATTAATGTAGAACTGAATTTGGGAAAACCACCATATCCATGTCAGCTGCTACATCTTGTAGCAGACATCACAGTGAATATTCTGCAGCACCTGCTGGGTGAAGCAACTCATCAGTGTCAAGATGAATTATCCAATCCATACCTGCTTCCTGCTCTCACATAGTGAACCCCCATGAAGGGTCATTAGGCAGTTTTCTGTTGGGGTACAATCCTTGCAAACAAAATGATGCAATATCATCTTGATTCAAGAGGACCTTAAGAGATGATCCCTGAACATCACTCGATCCTTCTTAACACAGAAAACAGTGCTGAAATGAGGGGAACACTGCTGTGTCTTGTGTTGTTGAGGTCCACAGCTTACCCTAGCAAAAACAATGGCCATTTCTATATTGAGGGACTGCTTCACAAAAAGCTTGTAGTTGCAGGGCTTAAAAAATAACCCTGACAACCAAGTTTCATTCCAAATATGACTGCACAAAACATGTGTCTGTTCAGATGCTTCCATCTTTCTATATTCAAATATAATACAAACATGCAACACCAATATTATCTCCTAACAGTATCAATTGATCAGGACTCTGTGCCACTAACACATGTTATCCCCCCTGCTAGGAAATCTATCAATGTGGTTGCAGAGAGAAAATCCATAAACATGCTGTGTCAGTTCTTACCAAACCAAAACAGTTACAACAATATACTCATATGCATATTGCAGAGAAAAACTCCAAAAAGACACGTTAAAGGTAAAGACACATTAAAGGTAACCATTGTGTCAGTTCCAGTCAAACTAAAACACAGATGACACAATGATTACAGTCACAACCTTCATTGTATCACACACAAAAGGATCAGACCATCAACTTCATCATGAATGTGCCAATAACTAGCTGCCATTACTGTCCATTGACTTTGTCAGCTCCCAACAGTGCATGTAGATAAATCTACAAGAACCTGCTCAAACTTAGGGCAAGAAATTATAAAGAAAACCAGCATAGTAAGTTTCTGTCCCATTTCTGGAAGCAAATGGCAAGACTCGGTCATGGTGTTGGCTAGAACAACAATAACAAGTGAAGGCATAACCATCAACCCTAACTTCCATTCTAGCTAGAAAAAGCATGGCAAAATGCCAAACCTTTTTGCCTGCTTATCTCCCAGCTCCTTGGTGCAATGAATCACCATCATGCCCTGCATTCTCATTCACATACAACTTCATTCTCCAATCTGTGCCTGAAAAAGAGTAAAAACTGTTACACAATGTGTCCAAAACTGCTGCAAACCAGATTCATAGATCATTCACAGATTTGAACAAAATATCTCAGGCTAGTATTCAGTCTACATGGGTATAACTATGAAGGCACTAACCAGTTGACTGCAAGTGGTAGTAAAGCTGTGGTAGAATCTGCTCTAGCCCCGCTGATGTGCTTGTGGTTATTGAAATCTGCAACCACATCGCATTTCCACACCAATTCATATAAGCAATTTCCTCCTCAGATGAACTTCACTCAAAAATCCTTCTTGGAGAACATGACATCCAGCCAAGAAGGAGGAGGAAAATGATCCAATCAACAGATTATCAAGTTTACACAAATGAGAAGAAGATTCCTGAAACCACGTCATGGTTTCAGGAATGTGAGGGAGTTTACCTTGGGCATGGCATTTACATTGAGCATGGCATACTGCAGTTCCACATGATGTGGGAAACCCACCACATCACTTCAATCCAACTGGTCGGCACAATCTGAATTGGCAACAGCATGGCCACCTGTAAGCAAGCTAAGCAAGTCAAGCTGCACACCAGGGAGACTGGAGTTGTCACCTGCAAGCTGGCCAATGCAGACTGGATCCACTAATCCCCTCTTCTTCATTCCAACAGAAATGCAAACAGGGCTAATGTCAAAGGCAGTCCTGTCAAGACAAAAAGTAATCCTGAGGATGGTGATTGAGTCCCCACAACAGCTTGGGACCCATAAACCTCCCACCATCTATCAATTCACATAGCTACCAACCTTACCAACCCTTTTGGTGACCAAAAGCCAACCTCCCCTTTCTGTCAACAAGACAGATTCCATGGCTTTCCAAGACCTTCCCCAAAAACACACCTACATACCTAGTACACATAACACCCATCCACCCAAAACTCAAAAAACCAATCACCCTAATACTACACACACACACACACACACACCATCCATCCAAAACTCCAAAAAACCAACTCCCAACACACCTAGATACTACACATACACCATCCACCCAAAACTCAAAAAACGAACTCCAAACACACCTACACACTACAAACAAACCATCCACTTTAAATAAAAAAAACTAACTCCAAACACACCTAGATACTACACACAGACCATCCACCCAAAACTCAAACAAAAGAACTCCAATCACACGCACACACTCAGCCTACTACCCTCAACCAAAAACGAACAAACAAACAACCGAAACTGGAATTGACAGCACCGCAAATGATTCTGTCCAAAAATCCAGAAATAATCAAACAAAAAATAGACAACAAATGTTTTGTTCTACCCAACGGTATAAAGTACCTATTGCAAGGTTTTTTTCTTTGCATTTGAAAGCAGCTACCCAACAGCACGGAAGAGTCTTTCGTCAAATAGAAGATACCTTCCGCCGTTCGCCTGCAGAAGAGCGTTTTGTGGTTCTTCGATTTTGTTAACACCTAGTAAAATTGTTCCTCTGTGGGAGAGAGATAGCGAGGAGCACGGGGCACGAAGAGGAAGAAGATGCAAGGAACAGTTGGGGGTTCTTGGCGCCCCTGCACGGCTTTGCTTCATCAATCCGGCTTCTGTGTTGCTAAAGGATTGGGCTTCGCGCGCTTCTCTTCCTTCCCTGATCTTCATCGCCGCTGGTATCGAAGCCATGTGCAGGAAGATGTGCGTAGATGTGGAGTTTGTTCCTCAGTGTGGGATCAAACGGACATGAAAAAGCTTGGGGTAGGGTTTGAGGCATGGCGTGAGAGGCTGCCGAGAAGAGAGTTGCTGTCGACTGTTGTGTCGGCCAGACGGAGCGTACTCCATGAGCTGCAGAGCCTCAGAAATGATGAAGCAGATTATTGTAAGCAAGCCTTTTTTTTCCTCACTTTCTCCCAAAATAAATAAATAAATAAAAATTCCCGGAAGGAATTGCTGTGGTGGTTGTGCCGGAGAGTGAGGAAACTACGATTGCGACCGTGAGTGCCACAATTAGACTTATTTCCTCTTCTCCTCCTCACAAGATGATATTGAGAATTGCTTGAAGAGAGTGGCCATCAACTCTGTACCACCAAAAAAAATAGAGGAGAATCAACAAAACGTGTCTATGTACCAGTGCATGGATTGATCCTCCATCTGACACTCCTATGGCACACACACACACACACACACATACTTTCTCTCTCTTGCTCTGTCGAAACTCTGCAGGAACAAGGAGCAATGTAATCTGATGATGGTATTTTGCGGCAATGGAGTCATGAACTTGTGATACTGTGTTCCTTGGATCTTGTGAAAGGAGATGTGGAAATATGGTGACCTGTGCTTTTCTTCTGTTTGTGCAGCTGGTCAGATAGAGTATGAATCACCGTTGCAGGTAGTTTTATATCCAGATCCAAGGTTGCGGGCAAAGAACAAAATAATCAATGTTTTTGATGAGAAGCTTCAACAGCTTGTTCAAGAAATGTTTGATATTATGTACAAGTGAGTATCTCTCTTGCTACTCAGTCTCAAGTCTGACATGTCTGTCAATCCCAGGCAAGACAAATCTTACAAGTTGTTACAATTGTCATGGCAGCTCAAAATTGCTATCTGTGATTGTCTGACACTTTGTGAATGGCTCTCATAATGTTATGACTGCACTCATTGTCTTGTTACCTTTGAATTGTTGTTGTGAAGATCTATCTGCAATTTCATCAATATGAGGTTGTTGTAAATTTGTTCTTATGGTTTTGTTTTCAATGGACGGGTAGTCAAGGCTAGTTCTGCAGATCCTTGACATCACCCAGAAAGATGATGTCATCTACAAAGAATGCCTGGAGATGAGACCAGAAAACTATTCAAAATGCTTAGCTCATGGTTCATGTTGTGAAAAGAACCATGAAGTTTGCTTAGTTTAGAATTTTCCTAGTGGATGAATTTCTAAGTTTCCTGATGTGCATGCTCAAGTTCAACTACAACTGTGTGTCCTTGATGCAGCAAGTAGCATGGCCAGAAGAAGGCTCCAGATATTTCTTGACATGTTTTAAAGAGGCATACATGGGTGATGACTGTAATACTTGCAGTGCTCTGAGATTTTGGTTATAAAATATGTGGGGAATGGTACAGGACTGATGGAGTGGGTCTGGCAGCACCACAAGTTGGGGTGAATGTGAGGCTTATGGTGTACAACCCTGTGGGAGAGAGAGGTCAAGGGGAGGAGTATGTCCTTGTCAACCCTCAAATTGTCAAGTATGGGAAGAACCAAGATGTATTTGCTGAAGGTTGCTTGTCATTTCCTACTTTTGGATCTGACCCAAAAAAGGCACCTACAATAGAAGCTGATGTAGAGGTTGGATTTCTAACATATAGCTTCCCATCCCCAGCCCCCTCCCCCCAACCTGCACCAAAACCTCATGGCAGAAAAAGTCCTGTCAATTGCTCTTGGCACATAAAGCTTGTGTTCTTCTGTTAAGGTTTTATTGAGAAATATTATGTCCTTGCAATTACATTTTGAAGTAAAGTAATCATATATGTTTAAGTGTAGCAAATAGACATTAAATTTGCACAGTTTGAGCATGTCTTTGAGGTTTTATTTCTATTTCTTTGTTGATATATCTTGTGTACAAGCTGTTGTTGGCATGTAATGGTGTTGGGGTTTCTTTGCAGCGACCCAAGTCAGTGAGGGTGGAAGCTCAAGACATTAAGGGGAAAAAGTTTGCCATGACTTTGAAGGAATGGCAGGCTCGCATTTTCCAGCATGAGTATGACCACCTTGAGGTACCTATTTTCTGATTTTGCTGGCCTGGTCCTATTCTAGAGAACAGTGACCATGGAATTTGTAGGCTTCAGAAGGAGGTGTAGCTTCTTGTCGAAGGTTTTAATGAATTGACTTATTGTGATTGAGTTGGCATTGGACATGCTGATTGTTAAGTAACATGATGAGGGTTGTCCAGACACAAACAGCTAATGACAGCATTGGAACCCCCCTTTGAGGATTAATGTTTGTTTGCATACGGGTCTCTCCCTTTCCTTTGTGTCTGGACTCACATGTGTTGGTTGGGTACATCATCACCAGTAGCTCATTATCAGTTCTACTCAGCAAAGATAGGTGAGAACATAAGCTGTTTGGTGCCCTTTGGACTGGCAGGGCACTCTGTATTTTGACAGGATGTCTCCTGAAGTTCTTGACAGTATTCAACTTGACCTTAAGGTCATTTTCTTCACCTCTTCTTTGGGTTACTGTGTTGTATGCTTCTTAAGGCGTTAGAGCAGCTCAATTGTTTACTGTCTTCTACAAATTTCCCTCTCCTAACTGTTGTTGCTGCCAGACTTGAGAAGTTGAGGTGTCTTTGAAAGTCTTCCTGAACAGTATTACATTTGATTCAAAGTATATGGGAGTTTGACTTCTAATTGGTCTCATATGACTCTGTGTTAGGCATGAGGGAGACTGTATGAGGAAATTTTTGTCTCATGGGAGAGATTTGCCTGTAATCTTGGGTTGAGATACAGAGTTTTTGATGCGTTTTCTCACTGTTGAGCTGCAGAAGCTGGAGGAACTGTATGAACAGAGGACTGGCCTTCCTGCTCCTGAAAAAATCAGCAACAAGAAATAGTGCAGGTTTTAGGTACTTGTCTTGCCTTAGCTACTTTTACCCATTTTTATGTGGGATTGATTCATGTGCTTCAAGTGTGACAAAAAGTGTGCATGGGCTGTAGACTGTCAAACCCATAACCTGCCTATGACCCCTACACTCTACTTCTTTGTACCAAACACTGGGCATAATGTCAAAAACCACTTTTGACACACAGAGATAAATGTCCCTTCCTACAAACAATTTGAGAGATAAAAACATTCCAGATTTGATAATCATGGAATTTGGTTCACATTGTAAGGAACAATAGCAAAATCCTCCCCACCCAAAGTCATGATCTTCTATTCTCAATTTGTTCACAGCAACAACTATCCTGACAATTTCAGTAGAACTTGCGATCAGCTTTTTATCCTTCAATTTTTTATCACCTCCCTAGTCAGAAGAAATATACTGCTGAGTTCTGCAGATGTATGAGGCTGGTTAATGTAGAAACAATTGAATACAGTATGCTCATCATTTGGTATTGTTGAGAATACTATTTACATTTCTGATAAGCTATGTTTCTTCACAGAAATTCAGGACAGAAATTTTGTATGATGGTTTTCACAAAACGTTGGGCAGATTATTATATACTTACCTAGACTGACTGTTGGGTAGTCACAGAAGCTTATCACTGCTATCCATGATGAAGGTGATCGGTCTGATGCTTCGTGAGCAACTCTCATAAGGTTAGGACTATTCTAATTGTTGCATTACCTTCAAATTCTTGTTGTGGAGATTGCTCTGCAAAGTCATAGATTGATGATTGGGTCTCATTTGTCTGTTGCCATGACATCACCAAGAGTGTGCTTTTGGCCAATACAGAAGGTTGGTGCTATTGCTTCTTCCACTTTACATGCCTTTAGACAATAATTTTATTTGATTCATGAAGTGTCAAGCCAAGTTCAAGTGGTTGAGACTCAATGCCTTCTTATGAAGGGTTGTCAGACTGAACTACATGTCCAGCATAAGTAAGTGGCTAAACATGAATGGCCAAGCAAAGTCATGTGTGTTTCAAGTCAAGTTTAGAAGTGAATTTGTGAGAAGTTCCTCATGCATGATAGTGTTCTGGAATGCAGAATATGCACCTGCCATAAAAACTGATTCATGATCAATCCAATATGCTTTGGTAATATAAAATCATATTCTTGACTTCAGGTATTGGTCCAAATATGATTACTTTGGGTATGATTACTTTTTCCAGTGAAGTTTCAGATATGTAAAGTGCTTTGCAAAAGTGTCTATTTTTTAAATCCCAAAATATGATGGCAGAGATGATAGACATTGTGTATGTGTTATTATTCATGTACAATTTCATATGTAGCATATATGGCCAAATAAGAAGGCTTGCAAATATTGATGAACCTTTTTATATTGGAAAACATAAACTTGAAATGTGTTTACGAACACAATATTACTTGAATATATATTTAAGGTTTTCAAGACATCTTCATTTTGATGTAATATATGAGTGTAAAATTGGAATTGATATCTCCTGAGTTTAAACCCTAAACCCAATGTTCTATTATGTCAAATGTTGCATTTCATCCCATTGTCAATGTCATAATTTGTGAAGGCACTAATTTATCGGACATGATACTTGTGTGGAGAGAAGCATTCAATATACAACTTTTATACAAAAATAAACCAAAAAGATCAAAAGTCAAGTAATGAAAAAAAAAACTTACAATACATGGATAGTTTAAGTTAATAATTGAATTGGCAATACCATAATTCTATATGTCATGTTATATGTCAATATTTTTGTACATGGGTTCAATGGTCTTATTCATTGTTTTACAACATTTTATTCTTTGAGGATTTGGTACCCATCTAATTTAATGCATATCATTGGTTCCCTAAATAGCCCTATTGACAATTCAAGTTCATGTGGATGATTTATGTTAGTTCTTATAGTATTTTGTTGGTTTTTTTTCTTTCTTAATTTAGTTTGGGTTTTTTTTTTTTTTGGGTTTTTTGGTTAAGTTTCTTGATGTTGGTGGGTCTTTGTTTTAAATGTTTTTGTTTGGTTTCATTTTAATTTTGGTGAACAAGAACTTTGGAGACTGTTATTAGATTATATGTTCAATGACTGTAAGCATCATTGTTTGTTTGTTTGATTTATTTGCAATAATTGTTACACATTTTTACTTTGGTTGTTTCTTATTCTTACATTACATCAAAGTATAAATTCATTTGTGAGGAGTTTGAGTGGCTAGAGCTAAAAAGCCTCTAGTTGTGTTTTAAAACTTTATCAAGTGCAAAAGAAAAAAGAATCCAAAGAAAACATCTACAAGTTATAAATGTGTGAAGAGAGATAAAAAAAAGAAATGGACATCCAAAATGGATTGTGATTTTGTTGAAAGGAATGATAAACAAAAATTGTAATAAAAGATTTGTTGTGATTTTAACATCACAATTTGCTACGATTAAGATTGCATTTTATTTGTAGTCAAAGATTTGTGGAGTTTAGTGCATGAAAAAGCCTAGGGGAACATGATAATAACTTTGTAGAAGCTTGAGTTGTGCTTTTGTGCCTTCGATTGCAACTATGTCTTTTCAATGAAGATCACATTTTTAATCACAACAATCATATAAATTAACGATTGAATGTGAGATTTTGAATTAAAGTTCAAATGCCAAAAAAATCTTATTGTAGGAGTGTTTGGTGAAACCTCCAATTGAAGTTTAGCATAAACTTGAAGTGTTCATTTTGTTGTTTTGATCATGTTTTTGTTGGAACAATTTTTTGCATTGGGAGGATTAATTGCAAGGTGATTGAAAGCAAAGGGAAAGCTTGAATCAAAACTTGGACACAATTTTTTTGGAGTTGATTAACATTGAATGCAAAAGATGTTGATTTTAAAATGCTTTTGGGTTATCTCCCAAAAATTTTGAAATTATTTTGTTGAAGCTCTTGTATAGTCACAAACCCAACAATCCCAAGCTAAAATTAAGTGAGGTTGTTAAGTAAAAAAATGGACAAGAATAAAATAAAAGTCTTTATTGTGGTATGCCTACCTTTAGGTAGAATTATTCTCCAATGAATAAAATGAAAATTGTGAACATAAAAGATAAAAGAAAAAAAAATAGTCATTGTAGTACAAGAAGGTAATTATTGTCCTAAATCAAGCACGTGACCCTTGTTGCAAAGTGTCTTAGAAGGGATAAAATGCCTTCATCTCCATGGACTACTTTCTCCATTACTAAAAATATCATCCAAAAGTAAATGCAAAATAAAAATCCAAACAAGCTACAATCTTCTATATTAAAGAAAAGTAGATACATACACTTGCAAACACACAAATAAAGTCTACCTTCTTCCAAACACCATATCCTTTTGTATTCCAAATTTCTCCCAAGTACATATCCAAAAAAAACTCTTCACCCAACTAATTTAAATAATATTAAAAACCATAAACACGTGGGTCTCCTCATCCTCTCCTAGATTTCCTCACCATATATTTCCAAAATCAACTTACCAATTCACTTTTTAAGAAAATCTTCAAATCTTCTCTTAAATTAGAAGGAATAATCTCCATGTATTCGCTTTCTAAAAAACATCATTAATATAGTTTTTTAAATAGTGCAGATAGTAAACTATCGTTCTAAAATAATGAAGGAAAATTTCAAACACTCATGTTTATTACTAGTAAATTGAATTATTAGATTATCACATTAATATTTTTCATTGTAATTCTACTCCATAATTAAAGGCTGATTATTCTATCTTGGAGGTAATTCAAACACGATAATTACCATCTTAACAATGCCCACCAAAATTTTGATTTGAAAAGCTTAAAACCTTACAAAACAAATGCCACATGTGCCATTTCCCAATCTCAACTTTTCATTTTGATGTAATATATGCGACATATTTTACATTGTAATGGATGAATCCACAAAGTTTGTAGCCATGTCATCTGAGCTATGACTTTTGTGTGAGAAAACCCACATTCTCATGCAATAGTTTGAGGCATTTTTCTACCAACTCTAAAGGAAATTGAATGTGAAAATTGTCATTGAAAAATTGAACAATTATTTTTTCCAAGCTTGGATATTTAAAATGATGAATTTTTTATGGGCAATACATAATGGGAATTTGTACTTGGTGAAGAGTAAAAAATATTGTCCTAGGAACTCCTATTGTTCAATAATATTAAACCTTTAAATTTTTGGATGAAAAAGGCAAGTAGGTTTTGTATTGATTATAATTTATTTGATTTAATGATTGTGCATATGCAAGATGCAAAATCACCCAAACTTGAAATACATCAATATAAAAATGTATAACACCCATATGCATGCACATAAAATGTAATTTAAACAAGAGTTGTATAATCTGTAAAAAAGAATATATTGGATATATATGATTATTATGTGAAGGTAAAACCTTGCCAATTTTTTTGCATCTATTGGAGAAATCTAATGATTGTGAATATGGTCTTAAAAAAAACTATAGTTGGTTTTGAACTTCAATTGCAATTCAAAAAATATTTATTGACTTGAACATGAATTGATAATTCATCATATTAACGAAAGGATGAGAGTTATTAATAGTTCAATTGTAACCAGTTCACCAAAAAAATGTTCTATATTCAAATGTTGGCATAGATAAAGGTTTACCATCATCATTTCAAAATTGTTATGGACGATGTCCTTGAAATCATGGTGGACATCACCAATAAAGATAAGGTCAATGTTATGAAAGTGGATGAAATAACCTTAAAGGAAAGAGGAGTCAAAGGCCACAATTGAAATCACACATGTTAATAATTAGGTAATAGTTAAAATTGTTATTACTAAGGAAAATTTAAATACATGAAGAAAATTACATGACATTGAAAATGGGAAGTTGTAACACTTGATAATTATGCTTTAGGAAGTGACCAAGGTGATGTAACACATGGCTAGTTTAATGACAAAAAATCTACCAAATTGTAATAATACCTAGTATGTAGACTTAGGAACTTCAAGCCACATGACTTGCCATGGAGAATGATTTAAAGATGTGAAGGATTTGAAAACATTAGGTTATGTGGAAATCCCATACTACACATCCCATTGCACAAATTGACAAGGTGAACTATTATTTGTGCAAGATGGACAAACAAAATATTTAAAAGATTTATTTCAAGTGGATTTGAGAAAAAAATAAGTGACTTAAATTAAAGTTAACTTAATGATTATTTTAATGTCTTAAACTATCTTATAGAAGCTTTATACTTTTCTTTAGCAAATTATGATTTTTTAATTTCTTTTAAATATTAGAGTTTGATGTTGTTGATCCATAAAAAAATAAAATAGTTACAAGTAATGATGTAGTGAAAATTCCTAAATTTGATTCAATGTATAGTCTTTAAAATATTTAATTTTTCATTGCATATTTGCATCTCCTTCATGAAAATAAAAACAAAGTTGGGTCCATAAGCACACAAAAAAACATTTTCATGAAATATTCCTTGGAACAAAAATGGTATGTATGTTTCAACCCTTCCACTCAAAAGTTACAAGTGAATAAATAATTGTCTTTTATGAAAGAAGTAGTTGGTATTCACTAGTCAAAGTAAACATTTAAAAGCTTGAAATGGCAATGTTTCACAAAATGTAGAACAATAACCACATCTAATCTATTTCTTTACTTACCTACCTAATTAATTATAGGTAATGTTGTATGGCACGAAAGGAACAATTTTCCTTTCCAAAAGTTTATTTCATATTGTTTGTTATCCTTTTAAATTTGTAAACAATATAAGTGGGTGTATTACACACATTCAAAAAACATAAGAAATATTCCAAAAACAAGTGCCATTTGGGATATCATTGATGAGCCAATCAAAGAGGTTCAACCTTAAAGGCTAAACTCAAAATGAAACAATTTTTTAAAAATTAAATGCCATGTGATTTAAGTTTAAATTGCCACTAGGTGGTTTATGTTTTTGTTTAACCTATGTATGTTCCATGTGGTTTAGGTCTAGGTTTAATCTAAGTGCCATGTGACCTAGGTCTAGTTTAGGTGCCACATAGACTATTAGGGCTTAGGCCTTATAACCTAAATGCCATATGGTTTTATAGGCCCAGACTAGATGCCACATGGCCTAATTTAACTTAGGAGCCATGTGTCATAACTTAGGCTACCTAGTTTTAGGCTTAACCTAAGTGGCCTAAATGCCATGTGACCTAACTTAACATATGTTTAAATGGCCTACGTACATGTCTAATCCATGCATAGGTGGTGTAGCCTAAATATCATGTGTTCAATTAAACTAGTTTGTTTAATTCTAGGCTTAGTTTAGGTGCCACATGGCTAAGCTAAGTTTAGGCTACCTAGTTTTAGGCATAATTTAGGTGACACAATAGCACAAATTGATTAATTAGTTGATTTAACTAATATAACTATCAATATAAAAAAATCATTGGTCAAAAAAATTGTTGGTCAATTTGGACACATTGTCAACTTTGACCAATGGTCAAATTAGACATGTTCAAATCAATTTTCTATAATAATTAATGAGTCAAGCTGGTAATGTGCAAAATGCAACCTTTTTTTTACTAAATTTTTTGTTTGAAAAGACCATGATTTTTCATATTATAGGGAATGTTTAAATTTTTTTCCTACTAGGTTATTATGTGGGATAATGTTTTTAGACAAGGGCATTCCCATGCATATTCGTTTCAAGGTGACATCCCTCCCTTGGTTACCACATGGGAAAGCCTTATTTTGGGATTACCCCTATTTTTGGGCATTATCCTACACATAAGGACTTGTGTGATTTTTTTTGTTATTGTAAATAGCTTATAGAATGTAATATGATGTTGGGATTTTATAAAATGTAATGTTGGGGGAAATAGGCATTACATTTTCTTAAAATTTACCATTGTTTTTTTCTTTTTTTCCCATGATACTCAAGAGGTACCCATTGGGTCTCACAAGAAAAACAAAACCTATGGTAGTTTTATGTTAAATAAAACCCATGGGGGTTGGCTTTACCTAAATGTAAAATATTGTAGTACTTGAATAGATTTGATGTTAATTATATTATTTCTTAAATTGTCAACATTGTAGAAATTTATTGGCCCAAAATGTTGAATTTTCAAATTTTCAAAATGTCCATTGCTGAAAGTTCAAGAAACCTAATGGGACTGTTGCAGATTGCCATTTTGTTCGACAAGAAATCATGTCTTATAAGCTTTTGAAGCCAAAGTAGAAGACCCACAACAGTTTACCACAACATCCCACGAAAGTTCCTATCTAAACGTCCTTTTGAGGAAAACCTTAGCAAGGCGAATCAAGAAGCCCTTCACAAGTGTAGAGGCGAAATGCTAATGCAAAAACTAATGTTGGCATGGAGTATAGTGATTTTTGAAGAGCTCTTTAAACTCTTATCAATGTCATTCGTACCTTTTGTTGCACAAGTTTGGGCATTGAATGGGAAGCAATAATAAGCAACTGCACTTTATATGGATCTCAAAAAAAAACCAAATGAATGGCAATCAGTTTGGGTCAACAGAAGTGCTGCATGAGAAGCTAGGTTCGACTCCTCCACATATTAATCAGACTCCACCCAAAAGGGCTTTAAGCATCAGCAATTCTTCCTATGTGAGTCCCAACGTGGTCCTTCCACTAGTATTTTCGACAACCGATGTGCATGTGAAGCAACTAATAATAATCAAAGTGCATTCCAAGCAACTAAAGTCATGAGTTGTTGATTCACTAGTTGTTGCCAGTAAAGATCAATTTCCGATTTTAGTTCTAGGACTCAATTGATCACTGTGCTAACATTGAGTCCCATGAGATCCTTCTTCCCTTCTTTTTCTTTTTCTTCCTAGTGTTGAAAATCACTTGCAGCATCATACCCATGCGTATTCGACTCAATTCACACCTTCTCGCCATCATCATCACCACCACCATTGGAACATTTGCCATGCAATTTCTTCACAATTGAGGGGATCAATCATCATCACCATTCAATTTTAGTTTCAAAGTCTCCAAAATACATCATTTGCCCATAATTGTCACCTCGCTTAAAATTGTCATTGCTAAGTAATCGATCCCATCCTCCAACATTTGCAAGTCCAACTTATCTAACAAGTATGTGTAGAGGTTCAACACTCATGTTGATGCATCACACTTCTCAGCATATCATCCACCCAATAGAACTTCAAGTTTGCAACTGTTCAACCATGTTGCATCAAGCAACTAGAAGAACAACAAGTATAGTCAATCACTGTTGTTGTGAAGAGAATGTCCAAGCCACGAAGATCAAACAAAATAACCTTCGCAAACTTGGATCTAAAAGGAGGCAAGCCTAGAGCATGAGCCTAAAGCTTAGACTTGGGATGGTAAAATGTCTTTTTTACTATACATATGCAAGTAAAACACAAGAATTTTAACTACAAAATGAATGTTGTACTAGTAAACCTAGAAGCAAACATGGGGATGGATCTAAACATTCATCTTCATTATGGATGATTTTTTTTTCATTCATCTAATGTATGGATGATTTTTTTTTTCCCATTTAGTACATGTTTTTTATAAATAGAACTTCCATCAAAATTATGGATGAACATTTTATTTTATCGTTAAATTTTCATGGATAATTTTTTCCCATGATTTTAATTAATTAGAGCTTCATGAAACACAATCTAATTGTATATGATATAACATTTGTTGAATAATATAATGTAAATTCCATTATAGATGTATTTCAACAATGGATTTTGTCAACAATTTTGAATGTTTTAGCTATTTTTAAACTATGTAATGTCATTAATGATAATGGGTTTTTGAAATAAAATAGAATTCAGTTTTAGGCACCTCAATTAACTTTCTTCATTATCATAAATGACATTGGGTTTTTTTTAATAATTATTTATTTTCAAGGCACCCTAGTTTTCCAAAAGTAAATATATAATGTTGTTGACAACAATTGGCGGGTGGGGGGCGGGGGGGGGAAGGAGGGTGACACTCATTCCATGAAAATATCTCCTAAATTACTTAACATTGTTCATGAAAATGATTTGTTAAAAAAATATTTAATTAATTTTGGTTTCATCATCATATTTTTTCGTATCATCACACAATTTCATTATCCATTGTTATTAAATGACATTCAAGTTTGAGATATTATATTTGGACAAAAAATGAAAATGGATAAAATAATTTTGAATTTATTTATTTTCCAATCATGGATGAATTTCATCCAATGATTTATTTATATAATCCAAATCATAAATGAAATTTGTCCATATGAAATCACTCGTCTATGGACATATTCATCCATGTAGGTAGATTAAAATCACATTAAACTTTAAGTTCTAAGCTCCAAGCTCCAAGCTTAGGCTTCACGTTCATGCACAAGCCATTTTCGATCCAGAAGCAACCAACGTCTATTTTTGCTAAGCTCTCTACTTCTATTATTGGTGGTGAACATAAAAAAAATTGTGAGTTTTTGTTCTTAGGTGGATGGGTTGGGATTATTTGGGAGAGAGAAAAAGTGATCCAAGGCATTGCATCTTCTTAAGGTGCATCCTTTCATGATCAAACTTATGATTGTTGTTGCAATTTTACACACTACACATAGCTACATGTCTTGAATGTTGTTGTGGAATATTATTCAATCTTTCTTAGATTCACAAACATTAGATTCAACATTGCTGTAAGGGTGTGTTTTCTTCTACAACTCAATTATAGTCATTCTTTTAGTTTGTAGCATGTCTTGACTAATGCTTGAAACTTGTTTCTAGTACAAGCACAACAAATCACTACTACATATTGTGCCTTTTTGCGAAGGGCCAAACGAAAAACCTAAAGGGTTTGCGAAGCAAAAACAAAAAACCTGAAGGGTTTGCGAAGCAAAAATAATCTGCCATATTTGCGATGTGACACGCATCGCAACTTGTGGTGCACCACCCATCGCTAATTTATA
>Ga0209208_10002381_pt1 | contig 26906 bp, 19 predicted proteins | sample S1TSphfallax_3_FD_187694 | JGI IMG/M metagenome (GOLD analysis project Ga0209208, IMG submission 187694) | Host-associated microbial communities from peat moss isolated from Minnesota, USA - S1T2_Fd - Sphagnum fallax MG (SPAdes) (version 2) | ecosystem: Host-associated > Plants > Peat moss >...
GAACTCGAAGCCGCGCCGGACACCGTCGAAGCCGCCGCCGTCGATTCGGCCCTCGCCACCGTCGAGGCGGAAACCGCTTCGGCCGCCGCTGTCGCAGAGCCCGAAATCGCCGCGCCCGTCGCGGAAGTCGCAGCCGTCGCCGAACCGGTAGTAGAACCCGTGGCGGAAGTCGCGCCCGAGCCAGTTCTCGCCGCGCCCGCCGCCGAAGCGATTGCGGAACCCGTCACGCCTGTCGCAGCGGCTCCGGCACCCGCCCTGTCCGCGTCAGTGCAACCCGCTCCAGTGCAACCCGCGCCAGTGCAACCCGCGCGCCCCGTCGCCAACCAAAAATCGCTGGACCGCCAGCCCATCGTCCCCGTGGTGGCCAACATCGCCTCCTCGCACGATCACGATTTCGACGGCGGCGAAGACTTCTCCGCCCAGCTCGAAGCCTTTGAGCGCGAGCAGGCCGCCGAAGCCGCAGCCGTCGAAGCCTATGGCGACTCCGTCGTCAACGGCACCATCATCAAGCTCACCGACAAGCACGCCGTCATCGACGTAGGCCTCAAATCCGAAGGCCTCCTGCCCATCGAGCAGGTCCTCGACCACAACGGCGAGCCCAAGTTCAAAGCCGGCGACGTCATCGAAGTCGTCATCGAGCGCGAAGAGCCCGAGGGCGGCTACCTCGTCAGCTACGACAAAGCCCAACGCCTCCGCGTCTGGGACGTCATTGAAAAGGCCGCCAACGACAAGACACCCATGATCGGCACCGTCGTCAGCCGCGTCAAAGGCGGTCTCACCGTCGACATCGGCCTCAAAGCCTTCCTGCCCGGCTCCCAGCTCGAAGTACGCCCCGTCCGCAACCTCGACGGCTACCTCGGCACGCAGATTGAAGTCCGCGTCATCAAACTGAACAAGAAGCGTGGCAATGTCGTCGTCAGCCGCAAAGAGATTCTCGAGGAAGAGCAGAACGCCAAGCGTTCCATGACCCTCGAGCACCTCGAAGAAGGCGTCATCCTCACCGGCACCGTCAAAAACCTCACCGACTACGGCGCCTTCGTGGATCTCGGCGGCATCGACGGCCTGCTCCACATCACCGACATGAGCTGGGGACGCCTCACCCACCCCCGCGATCTGGTCAACGTCGGCGATGAGATCCAGGTCAAGGTGCTCAAATTCGACAAGGACAAGCAGCGCGTCTCGCTCGGCTTCAAGCAGCTCACGCCCGATCCGTGGCTCGACGCCGTCGAGCGCTACCCGGTCGGCGCGCGCGTCCAGGGCCGCATCCTTTCGGTCACCGATTACGGTGCCTTCGTCGAGCTCGAGCAGGGCATCGAAGGCCTCGTCCACGTCTCCGAAATGACCTGGTCCAAGCGGATGAAGCATCCGTCCAAACTGGTCAAGCCCGGCGACGAAGTCGAAACCGTGGTCATCTCCGTCAACCCCTCCGACCGCCGCATCTCGCTTGGAATGAAGCAGTTGCAGGAGAATCCCTGGGAAAACCTCTCCGAGCGCTACCCCACCGGCCAGATCGTCGAGGGCCGCGTCCGCAACCTCACCGACTTCGGTGCCTTCATTGAGATCGAAGACGGCATCGACGGCCTCGTCCACGTCTCCAATCTGAGCTGGACCAAGCGCGTCAAGCACCCGTCCGAAGTCCTCAAGAAGGGCGAAAAGGTCAAGGCCATCGTGCTCGGCGTCGAACCCGAAAACCGCCGCCTCTCCCTCGGCGTCAAGCAGCTCCAGCCCGACGTCTGGGAGACCTTCTTCACCCAGCACCGCGTCGGCGACGTCGTCCACGGCAAAGTCCTGCGCACCGCGCAGTTCGGAGCCTTCGTCGAAATCGCCGAAGGAGTCGAAGGCCTGTGCCACGTCTCAGAAGCGGTCGATCCTCTGGGTCATACCCTCACCCTCGAACAGGGCCAGGAGCACGACTTCAAGATCATCAAGATGAACGTGGAAGAGAAAAAGGTCGGCCTCAGCATCCGTGCCGTAGGCGAAGAAGCCAGCCGCGCCGAAGTCGAGCAATACAAATCTCCCTCTCGCGAACGCGGCGAAAGAGGAGAACGCGGCGACCGCGACCACGGCAAGGGCGGCTCCTCCAGCTCTTCGCAGAGCGGCTCCACTACGACCCTCGGCGACCTCGTCAACTGGGACAAGTTCAAGCGCTAAGTCAAACCCAACCAGAACACGCACAACGGCCGCCTCGCAAGAGGCGGCCGTTGTGCATGCTGAGAAAAACCCACGACCCTCCGCTTATTTCCCGTCAATCTCAAACAAGCGTTGTCATCCTGAGCGCAGCGAAGGACCTGCTTCGGTCTTTGCCTTTGCTCCTGCTTGTACTTCTGCCGTCGCCTTTTCGTCCGTCGCTCCCCTGGGAATCTGCTTCTGCCATGACTCATCCACACCTGGCCCGCCTTTGAGCTGCCAACCGAGGGCCGTCCCCGGAGAAGTAACTCGCACTCCGATTCCCAAAGTTACAAGATTTACGCCTTGACCTAGCGCGGCGGCGACCCTATGATTCTACTCTATTCCCCAATGCTTCGGAAGTTGCCAATGCTTGCAGCGGACAATCTCTCTCGCTTGTTACTCCTGCTCTACGAAGGCGCGGAACGCCTCTTCAGCGCACAGAACGGCGTCTCGCTCAAAAACGGAAGACTCCATGTCGCGCACCCCAAGGAGCAGCGCGCGCTTGATGCATTGATCGCCGGCGCCTGCGCCACCGGCGCAAATCGAGGCTCAAATCGAGGCGGGCGTGCGGCCGCCCACGACTCCACGATTCGCATCCACACGAAAGCCGCCGGCAACGCCACCATCGGCGCTTGGACCTCAAGCGCCGGCGGGGCCATCCTCGTTACCCGCAAACCGCCGCTCCGCCCCTTGCAGGTCGTCGTCTCTCCCTTCGCGTCCGGCTCCCAACGGAGCGATCTCCAGGCCACAGCTCTCATCCATTTCAGCGACCCTTACGCCAATCCCCGTCCACGTGGAGAAATCCTCTGCGCTCTCTACGGCCTAACCCCCACCGAGTCCCGCCTAGCAGACCTGCTCCTTGACGGCATGGAAGTCCAGCAAATCGCCGATCGCATGAAAACCACCCTCCAAACTGCCCGCGTCAACCTCAAGCGCGTCCTGGCAAAAACAGACACCCACCGCCAATCCGAACTCATGCGGCTCATGCTGTCCCTGCCCGGTCGATAGCACAAGCGAAAGTGCCGACGCAAATCAACACGCATCGTATCCCGCATTGATTGCGGCTATTGTAGGTGCGTTCGGAGGTACATCCGGCCCGACCCACGCCGCAGTCAGTTGTTGAAGCTGTGATGATGCAACAAAAGAGATGCCCGCGCGCTCGGTGGCGCACCCTGCCCATGTGTCCGCTCGAAGCTCGCGATTCCAGCTCATCGTAAGTGCTGGGGATGCCGGCGGAACCGGCGAAAACTTAGCTGCCCAGGGCACAGTCGATCCCACGAACTGCAAATCGTTATGATGGCCCGCCTCGTGAGCGAAGATAAACAAAGTCGCTCCCGCTCCAAATTTAGTGTCTAGCGGCTGAACTGACCCGGGGTTGTAGCGCGTTTGGGTCGTCAAGGTGCCAATCGGCGTCGTCAAACCCCGAGCGAGACGGGTGGGGTTGCGAATCGACGTATCCACGCCGCACAAGGACACCGTCCGGTTATATAGCCCGTCGCAGGACCTTGCCTGAGCAAGAAGAAAAGTCATCTTTCCGAAACGGCCGGCAGCCATCGAAATCTATCAGTCCATCGTGCGGCGCCATCGTCGTAAACTCTTTCCATGGTCTTCACCAAGCGCCTCCGCGACCGCGTCAAGAGCGGCGAAATCACCTGCTCGGTCCGCATCTGGCAAAGCCCCCGCGTCAGCGTCGGCAAGCGCTACGTCATGGAAGAAGGCCAGATCCAAATCGACTCCATCGAGCCCATCGGCCTGCCCGACATCACCCCGCAGCTAGCCCGCGCCTCCGGCTTCCTCGGCGTCCTCGACCTGCTCAAAGTCGCCCAACACGGCCAGGGCCAAAACATCTACCTCGTCCGCTTCCACTACATCCCCCCGTCGCGCTGACCGGCAAGAAACTGGGCGAGAAACTCGATCGACTCCCAACGCAATTCGCCATTGCCTCGCCAAATCCCGCCATGTTAGCCTCACCTTGGCAATTCCCTCCCCGAATTCTCCTCCCCAGTACGCCAGGATTCGCCCCATGACCCCGCGCCTCCGCTTTTTTCGCCGTACGGCGCCACATCGTTGAGCATCTAGACCCCGCTTCTGCGCCATAGGGTGGTAGAAGTATGGAAGGAAGGCAAGCGCCATGGAATCTCTCGCCAGTCTCCTGCGTTGGGCGATCTTCTTCGCCATCGTCCTCGCAATCTTTGCCGGATTCACCTACAACAAGCTCCAGCGCCTCGCTCAGAACGTCAAAGAAAAGCGCTCCAACATCCAGGTCGCCCTCAGCAAGAAAATCGCCGAAATCAACCAGCTCCTCAACATGGTCAAGGGCTATCAGGAGTTCGAGCAGTTCACCCAGCTCAAAATCTCCAACGACACCAGCGCCTCCGGCATCAACATGGCCTACAAGCAATCCCAGGCCACCCTCGCCGCCATCCAGGGCATGGCCCAGCGCTTCCCTGACCTCAAAACCAGCAGCCAGTACCACCGCATCGAGGATTCCATCCAGGGCTGCGAAAAGAACATCCAGCAGAACCGCCTCATCTTCAACGCCGCCGTCAAGGAGTACAACAACGCCGCGCTCGCCATTCCCGCCGTCTTCGTTGCCCGCCCGCTCGGCTTCCCGCCCGCCTCCTACCTCGAATTCGACACCTCCGGCATGCCCGACGAGACCTCCCTGCGCCAGTTCAAAACCGACGACGGCGACCGCCTCAACCAACTCCTCGGCCAGGCCGGCGGAGCACTCGCCGGAGCCGGCAAACACCTCGTCATCCAGGCCCAGCAGGCCGGCCGCAACATGACCGACCGCCTCACCGCCGGCGACCCACCCGCACTCCCCGCCGGCCCCCAATATTTCTACCTCGCTCCCGGCGGCGTTCCCCAAGGCCCCACCGCCATCCAGGAAATTCGCAGCCTCGTTCTCCAGGGCAAACTTCCCCTCAACTCCATGGTCGCCCTCGCCGGCACCACCCAATGGATTCCACTCAGCCAGGTCACTGCCAACACACCCAGCTGACCGTACCCGCGGCAATCGCGCCCACCCGCCAGTTGAACCCCACGGCGCATCCGCCTCATAATGGAGAGATGATTCGCCCCTGCTACCTGGTCATCGACCGCGAAACCTCCAGCGGCATCTCCACCCGCAAACTCATCATCGAAACCGCCAAATTCAACGTCATCACTGCCTACAGCAGCAAAGAAGCCGTCGAAACCCTCAAGAAATTCCCCAACACCGACGGCGTAGTCCTGGACGCCGGCATGGAAGACATGCCCACCGAAGACCTCATCGCCACCCTCAAACAACTCCAGCCCAAAATCGCCGTAATCGTCGTCTGCACCCCACGTCACACCCCCTGCCAGGCCGCCGACCACAACGTCGAATCCTTCGACCCCAGAAAACTCCTCGCCCTCCTCGAAAAACTCCACCCGGAAGCCATCGCCGCCATCGAAAAACGCAACGAAGACCTCGAAGACGCCCACTATCGCGCCCAATAGCGCCTCCCGGCGAACGGCCCACCCCAGCTTTGCCCGCCCCTCCCAACCGCGATCGCGGACCCCGGACTCGTCGCAAGTCGAAAACAATCCAAAGACGGGCCATCCGCCTGGTTAACGAGACCCTATCCGCCCGTTCTGGCCAAACGCCCCCGGCAACCTTTCATCCGGCATCGTCCCGCCTCCCGGCAAAACGATTTTCCCGAAATCGACCCCCAAACAACCCCACTCTTTTTTCCATGATCCAATCGAAGATCGGCGACCTCCGCTGATACCATTGGAAATTCATGGGGGAAGGACAGACGGCCCGTTTCGACCGCGAATCCCTCGATTTCGCGTTCGATCCACGGCCGGAAGACCCATTCTCGCTGCCCGTTCCAACGCGCATCCGGATCGGAATCGCCCCAGTCGCGGCCTCTCGACTCGCTCCCCGACTGGCCCCGCGACTGGCCTGTCTCGTCCCGTTCCATCTCAAATTTCGAATCGTGAGGGTCCAATGACATACTTTCTTCAGGATATTCTTCGCCAGCCGGCAGAGTTGTCCTCAGTCATCGACCTCCTCGATGGTGACGCGCGACCGGCCCTCGAGCTTGCCGCGGACGCAATCCGCAACGCGCGCCACGTCTACCTGACCGGCATGGGCGCCAGTTGGAACGCCGCCCTCGGCGCCGGGTCGATCTTCCACGCGATCGGACACCCGGTCTATCTGCTGGACGCCGCCGAGTTGCTGCATTCCGCCCAAATCCCAACCGATTCTGTCCTCATCGTCCTCTCGCGCAGCGGCCAAAGTCTCGAAATCGTCCGATTGGTCCAAAAGGCCCAGGCTTACGGCGCGGCAGTAATCGGAATCACCAATTTCGTCGATGGATTTCTCGCGCGGCAGGCCAATATTCCCATCCTCCTGCCCGTCGGGGCCGATCACGGCATCTCCGCAAACACCTACATATCGCTCGCTGCCGGCGCGGCGGCCTTAGCCCACGTCCGCAACGGCAGCTTCGATTCCAGCCTCGTCGTCGCCCTTCGAGGCGCGGTGCGCGACACCAAAGACAGGATCCCCGCCTGGCAGCGGCAACTTGGCGCCAACTCCTGGTTGCTTCCAGGGGCGCCCTACTGTTTTCTCGCTCGCGGTTCGAGCCTGGCAAGCTGTTGCGCCGCCCAGCTTCTGTGGCAAGAGGGAGCGAAGACGCCCGCTATGGCCATGGGAACAGACACCTTCCGCCACGGCCCACAGGAGACCGTAGTCCCAGGCATGCGTTTCATGATCTGGATCGATCCCCACATGCGTCAGGCCGACATGGCCGTCCTGCGCGACCTGCAACAGCTCGGCGCCAGCGTGACGGCGATCGGCAGCGAACTCGACGAGGCAATCGGCGACTTTGGCATGCAACTGCCCGTGTGGCAACCGGGATGGCAGTTTCTCATGGACGTAATCCCCGCGCAGTTGGCCGCCGAGGCGCTGGCAGCTCTTTCCGGAGCCGACTGCGACTCCTTCCGCTTTGCCTCCTACGTCGTCGATACAGAACAAGGCCTGCTGGCGAAATGACCGCAAAACCACAGGGGAAGAGAACACCGAATATGGCAATCGGGGCAATCGATATCGGAGGCAGCAAGATCGCGGTGGGAGTGGTCGACGCGTCAGGACGCCTCCTCGCCAAATCCGAAACGGCAACGCAGAGCGCGGGCGCGTATCCAGAGGCAATCCAGCGCATCGCCACCATGTTGCGTGAAGCAGCGGCCAGGGCCAATGTGCCGGTCCAAGGCATCGGTATCGGGTCCACCGGACCGATCGATCCGATCGCCGGCAAATTCCTCCATCTCGACACCATTCCCCAGTGGAGCGGCGGCACTCCCGTCGCCGATTTGGCGCGAGAGTTCCGCGTCTCCGCGGCCATTGAAAACGACGCCGACGCCGGTGCGCTCGCCGAGGCAAGCTGGGGCGCACCCCGCACCAAAACCCGCCTCATTTACGTCACCGTCGGCACCGGCATCGGCAGCGGCATGATCTTCGACGGCCATCTCTACCGCGGCGTGGATGGCGCGCATCCCGAAGTGGCGCATCAGGTTCTCGACGCCTACGGTCCACCCTGCTCCTGCGGATTGCGCGGGTGCTGGGAAGCGCTTGCCGCCGGACCGGCAATGGCGCAATGGATGGAATCGCAACCCGAATACGACGGTCCGCCAGGGTTGACCGCCAGGCGCATCTATGAGCTTGACGCCCAGGGCGATCCGCTCGCAACTCGCACCGTCGAGCGTGAGATATTCTGGCTGGGCATCGGTCTGGCAAACCTCGTCAACCTGTTCGCTCCGGATGCGATCCTGCTCAGCGGCAGCGTCATGAAAGGCGCCGGCCGCCATCTCGACCGCATCTGGCAAGTCATGCGCCAGGGATGCAAATTCGTGCCGCTCGAAAAAGTGGAATTGAGCCTCGCTTCCCTGGGCGAAGACGCGAATCTGATCGGGGCTGCGCGAGTCTGGCACCACCGTTTTCAAAAACACGGCTAAGATACTCAGTCTAAGAACTTGTTGAAAAGCTAAGAAATCCAACGCTTTGTCAAAGGGCATGACTTCAGTCGCGCCGAGTTAGCCGATCGGATCGACGGGGCTTTAGCCCCTGCGAGACGGTTACAACGCTAGTTTCCGCCGAACGGAGGCATGTTCAGCCAGATCCCGAAGTTGATCCAACAAATGTAGTCACCCTGAAAACGCAGTCACCCCGAAAACGCAGTCACCCGGAAAACGCAGTCACCCCGAAAACGCAGTCACCCCGAAAACGCAGTCACCCCGAAAATGTAGTCACCCCGAAAACGCAGTCACCCTGAAAACGCAGTCACCCCGAAAACGCAGTCACCCTGAAAACGCAGTCACCCCGAAAACGCAGTCACCCTGAAAACGCAGTCACCCTGAAAACGCAGTCACCCTGAAAATGTTGTCATCCTGACCGAAGGGAAGGATCCGCTTTTCAGCAACGTACCCCGTCGAGCCAACCCTCGATGTCAGCGGCAAACTTCGGACACGCCACACCAAGGAGCGTAGCGATGGCAAGAAATCGGTTCATGGTAGGTCTCATCTTCGTCGTTTTTATCGTCATTTCTCTGCTCACCAACATCTTCGGTCCCATCGTGCCGGATATCATCGGCACCTTTTCCGTCAGCCTCTCCGGCGCGGCATTTCTGGTCTTTGCCTTCTTTATCGCCTATGGCGTCATGTCCATTCCAGCCGGCTTTCTCGTCGAGCGCTATCGCGAAAAGCCGGTGATGATCCTTGGATTTGCCGCGGCTGCGCTAGGGTCCATCGGCTTCGCCATCCATCCTACTTACAACGTCGCGTTTGTCTCCCTCTTTGTCATCGGAGCGGGCATGGCGTCGCTTCAAGTTGCCATCAATCCCTTGCTGCGGACCGCCGGCGGCGAAGAGAATTTCGCGCTCAATGAGACCGTCGTTCAGTTCCTCTTCGGTTCGGCATCCTTTGTCAGTCCCTGGATCTATTCCTATCTCGTCGTCAACCTTCCTCTGGCGGCCGCCAAGCCAAATCCACTGCTTCATCTGCTGGCGCGAGTTACACCAGCCGCGCACCCATGGGTATCGCTCTATTGGATATTTGCCGCCATCGCCGGCTCGATGGCTCTCGCCTTGGCTCTCATTCCGTTTCCAGCAGTCCAGCATACGGCGGATGAAAGACCGGGCACCCTTCGCATGTACCGCAGCCTGTTGCGCCGCAGGATCGTTTGGCTCTATTTCCTGGGTATCTTTGCCTATGTCGGCTGCGAACAAGGCACATCCAACTGGCTGTCGCAATTTCTCAACCAATACCACGGAGTCGATCCGCATACCGCCGGAGCCATCGCCGTCTCCTGGTTCTGGGGCCTGATGACCGCCGGCTGCTTCGTCGGCGCGATGCTGCTGCGGATCTTCGACAGCAGACGAGTGCTCATCGGAGCCGCCTGCGGAGCCTTGACCATGCTCTCGCTGGCGCTCTTCAGCCCAGGATCGATCTCCATCTTTGCCTTCCCCCTGGTGGGCCTCTTCGCCTCGGTTATGTGGCCCATCGTGATCTCTCTCGCGCTCAATTCCGTTGCCGAATTTCATGGCTCCTTCACCGGCATCCTCAGCACCGGAATCATGGGCGGCGCCGTCGTCTCGGTGCTCATCGGCCGCATCGGAGACCGCTTTGGCCTCCGATGCGGCATGGCCATGCTCTATCTCACCTTCGGCTATATCCTCAGCGTAGGTTTTTGGGCTAAGCCCCTGATTGACAATGCAACCGTAGGCAAACCCGCCAATGCCGAGAAAAGTCTGGGCGCATCCCGCTGATACTCTCGCGAACAGGTTGGAACAGCGAGCCGCTGCCCCCGGTCAAAAGGGGCGTGTTCCTCAGCCGAGGGTGCCAAGGGTGCCCCCGGTCCCTCGCACATGGGGACCGGGGACTAGACGGAAGCTGGCATTCGATCGCGCACTCGATCGGCCCAAGTCTGAAATTGAACAACTGACGGTGACCATATAGCGATTTTGAGATACGCCCCGAGCATCGCGAATTCCGATTCGCGCCAAAAGAGGCGCCAGAAGCGCCCGGCGCGCAAAATCTGCGAGAAATTTCCCGCTCCCCGCCAAAAATCCCCATTCGCTGCAACAAGGCACAAATCGCCATAATTTTACGCAATTGCAAGCTCCACAAAACAAAGCCACTTGCAACAAAGGTTTTTGAGAGCCTTCCCATTCGCCCCAAATTGTTCCACGTGGAACAATTCGCCCTACGGCGCGGAATTGGGCCGCTTCTGCCACTTCGCCGCCAATTCGCGATCCGCCAGCGCCTTGATGTAAACCCCGCCCACCACCGACCGCGCCTGAAACGCCTCCTGTTTGCCGCTCACCGTGTCGTACCAATCCGTTAGCGGAACGCGCGTGGGCGTCTCGTTCACCCACTTCAAAATCGGCTTCAGAAACTCCTGAAACTGGCCGGAAGTCTCGGCCATCGTCGCCGTCCATATCTGCCAGTCCAGCTTGGTATAAGTCTTGCGGCTGTCGAGCGGCAACCCGTACGGCGCGAGCTTGGTTTCGTAGTAATTCAACTCGGCGCGCTTGATCTGCCGGTTGAAAAGGTGCAAGTCCAGCAGATCGTCCCAGACCAGGTTGTACTTCTGGCTCCACGTTCCTGGGCTGTCGAAGGCTAGCTTGTAGTGGTTTCCTTCGGCGTCCAACGTCTGCCATTTCTCCGCCATCCCTTTGGCCTTTGCCGCGTACTCGTCGGCGACGCTCGTTTTTCCCAGCGCGCGCGCCATCTTGGCATACGCGCCCAGCCCGTCGATGGCCTTGATGGAAAGGTTCGCGTTGTGCGCCAGATGGCCGGCAAAGTCGTCCGTCGAGAGCTGGTTTTCAGGGTCCAGACCCTTGGCCAACAGGTAGTCGGCCCATTGGGTCAGCAGCGGCCAGTACTCCCGCGCAAAGTGCCAGTCGCCCTCCGCCTGCCCCAGCGCCGCGGCCAGAATGAGCAGATTCCCAGACTCCTCAACCGGCATCTGGTTTTCTTCGGTACGTTCGCCGCCGCCGTAAAGCTGCCCCTCGGCCAGCGGATAAAGCCCCAAATCGTGCGGCGCAAACGGCCACTTCCACCGCGGCAGCGCCGCATAGTCCATCACCGGCTTGAGCTGCGCTTCCAGAAGTTTGGGGCTGAGCAGCAGAAAAAACGGCGCCGAAGGATAGAGCACATCCACGGTGGAAATGAAGCCGCCGCTGAAATTCTCCTTGGGGAACATGCGCGGCGAGCCGTCGATCTCGGCGGCGATCTGATGCGCGGCAAGCGTTTGCCGGTAGGCGAGCACGGCCAGTTGCGCGTAGAGCGGCCCGCCGGCGCGGGTCAGATCGTCCGTCAACTCGGTATCGAAGGCATTTCCCCGGGTTTCGAGGGTTTCATACTGGGTTTCGGCGGTTTCGAGCAGGTTCTCTACGGTTTCCCGGTTGCGTTGCCAGTACTCCGGCAAGCGGCGGCCAAGGTATTCGATCGCCGGCCCTTGCGTGTAAGCGACCAGCAGATGCCGCACGACTTTCGCTTCGCCCACCTGGCCGAGCGAAAAGGCGACTGCGAGATGCGCGGCTCCGTTTTGCGGCGATTGTGGCATGTCCAGCGAATCGGACTCGGGAAGACGGCCGGAATGGGCGAATTCGTCGATGGCCGCGGCGGAAAGCGCCGTCTCGGGCTGTTCGGAGGCGGGTGCGGCGAGGTGGAAATAGCCCCAGTCGATGCGCAGATTGTCGCCGGAGCGGTTGAGAGGCTGCTGGTCGCGGGAGCCGACGTTGAGCACGGTGAGCGACCGGGTTCGCGCTCGCCCCCAGACCACTCCTTCACCGCCGGAGTCGACGGCGATGCGCGGGTCGGCGTCGAGCAGCAGGGAAACTTCGTGGGATTTGCCGTCGGTGGCGCGGGCTTCCCAGGCGAGGTAGGTTACTGGACGCGAAAGCACGTCCAGATCGTCCGGCAGCGCGGGGGTGAAGAAGCTGAAGTCGAGCGCGATGCCGGCGGACTCGAAGCTCAAACGAGTGTGGGTCGGGGTGATTGCCAGCGAGGTCTGCCGCATGGCCGGCGCGCTGGACGGCCAGCGGCCCATGAAGCGGTAGGTTTTGCCGTCGATGCGGGCGAGCCCGGTGAGGGGCTGCTCGGCGCCGCTCCAGTGGCGGGTGGGGTCGTCGGTAAGGCGATCGGCCATGGACCAGACGCTGAAGTAGGGATTGTGGGCGATGAGCGGCACGGCCGGCGGGCGCGGCGGGGCTGGAGTTTGCGCGAGCGCTGGGACGGCGGCGAGGGGCAGAGCGGCGAGCAGGGCGGCGGTTAGGATGGCTGACTTGGAACCGGCCGAGGCGGACTTGAGCGGGCGAGCAAACATGGGTACTTCTCCGGGAGTGGGTGCGACCGGTCAAGTTTACAGGGTGTGGCAGGGTGGGCGCTCTTGGGGGAGAACGGGAAATTGTTCCACGTGGAACAATTTCGAATTGTGGCCGAGTTTGGATTTTCGTCAAGAAAGATAGTTGTAAACCGATGATTCCGTTATAACTCGCATTGCGTCGAATTATGCCCATTTATGCCATCGTGGAAGGGGAAAAACGGCGACAGCCAAATGGAGGTCAAAACTACGATGAAACGACTGACGCGGGCGGAGAGAAAAGTGCGGGATGCGGCGCTTGCCGAGTGGCTGGATTCGCTACGGCCGGACTATGAAGTGCGCAAAGCGATGGTGGCGGCGAGGCGTCGCGCGGGGTTTTCGCAGCGGGAGTTGGCGGCTCGGATGAGGACTTCGCAGTCGACGATCGACCGGTTGGAGCGGGGTGGCCGCTCGCCCAATGTGAACATGCTGCGCCGGATGGCAGAGGCGACGGGGAGCAAGCTGGTGATCCGGCTGGAGGGGCCGGGAGTCGCATCGAGCGGCCCAGATTGAAACTCGGGATGGCGTTTCGCATAGTGACGGCGACCGAAAATTGGCGCAAGAGATATGTCCGGCGTTAAACTCAGAGTGGAGGTTGCCATGAGCCGGAAAGAATTGGAGAGATTCAAGGAAGCCGCCGCGAAGGTTGCGCGTGAGCACGGCACGCCCGAGAAGGCCAGGGAACTTCTGATTCGGATCGGCTACCTGAGTGCCGACGGCGCGGTTGCCGAGAGATACCGATAGGCGGTTTACCTTGCCAGTTGTCCTTGCTTACCACGGATGCGATTTCGAGACCGCCCAGCGATTGCTGGGCGGTTCGGCCTTTCAGCCCAGCTTGCGGGACTACGACTGGCTCGGTGCGGGCAGCTATTTCTGGGAAAACGACATTCTCCGCGCGTACCAATGGGCGACAGAAACCCGCCGAAGGTTCGCTCGCCCTTGCGTGGTGGGCGCAGCGGTCGAACTTGGTCACTGTCTCGATCTGACAACGCAATCTGGAGTCGTAGCAGTCCGGCTGGCCTACGAACAATTCGTCGAAATGGCGCGGAGAAACGGGTCGCCTGTTCCGGTGAACGCCGAACCGGCGAGCGATCCGAATGGCGATAAGAGCCTTAGGCGCTTGGACTGTGCCGTCATCAACTACTTGTTTGAGATTCTGCGCACGGTGAGGGAATCGGATTCATCGGCCGAGCCTTATTCTACCGTGCGAGCGCTGTTTCCCGAGGGTCGTGAACTGTATCCCGGCGCGGGGTTCTGGGATAAGACACATATCCAGATCTGCGTTCGAGAGCCGGAGCAGATCCTTGGCGTGTTTCGTGTTCCAGAGTGGCAACTGGCGGAGTTGGGGTTGGCGCATCTCTATGAGTAGCTATTGTGTGACGCTGGGCAGCCAAGAGATTTTCGATTGCGGCTCGAGCAAACGATGTGCTTTGAGATCGAGATTTGCGGGATTTTCAGTTGTTCGTTGGCAGACTCGGGTCATCCGCCGGGAAGAAAAACGAAGGCGAGAACGGGGCTGGCTTTTGTGGCTGCCCACCCTACCCAACGGAGGGGTAGGGTAGGGCACCCGCGTTTGTGGTTGGGCTGGCGAAGGCAAAAACTTGGGTGGGCCACCCGCCCATATCGTAAAATTAAGGGCTAGGGCTTTGGGGCATAACTTGCGAAAGCGTAAGCATAATCCAAAACGAGGGATCGGCACTGCGGTCGACGCCGACTTGGATTTGCTATCGCGACAGGTAGTCTACGTCGGCAGTCCTTTTCATAAGCGCAATCCAGGAGATTTCGGGCTCACGCCGCCCTCGCAGCCTCGCCCCAACAAAACCCTTTGCGACGGGGTTCCAATCCTTCACCGACGCTTGGCGCAGGACTTGTTAGCTAAGGGGGTACGGTTCGGTTTGGTCTCCGCTCAGCGTCGCGGTGAATTTCCACAAAACGTCTGGGCCGTCACTCCATCTGGGATTGCATTGGAAGCGCAACTCGATAATGAAGAGCGAGGGACGTATCACGGTTATCCGATGGTTCATGGCGATCCCCTCGCCGCAGAAGTTGTAAAGCGTTGGAAGGAACAGCAAAGTCGTGAGTGACGGATTTTCCATTGCAGTTAGAGAATGGCTTGGGCCTGGCACTGGCAACGCGGCAGAGCGGGCAACGAACGCTGAGGTTGCCATTAGCGTCGGGGAGCACTGCGTCACTGAGGTCGAGGATTTCGATTCCAGGACCGTACGATCAACGATTAGGGTTTCAGCCGAGCCGATGGCGAAATGGATCTTGGCGAATTGGTGGAGATTGAGGTGTGAGGCTGAGCCGGTCTTGGCGAATGACACTCTCGACTGGTCGATGTCGCATTCCATGGCCGCCATTGGGAGTGGATACGTCTGGCCGGATTTGGTTTTTCGAGGATCGGACGGATCTCAAATTTCCGTTATCTGCAAGCGATATCTTTCTGCGGACATGGAAAGCTTTTCTCCAATACGCTTCTTGAACGGCTTTCATACGACAATTTCTGTCGCAGATTTCGAGAATGGTGCTCGCTCCTTCGTACAGACAGTTTTAGCCAGGCTCACGACAGTCGGCATTCCCAAAAGCGATCTCCATGACCTTTGGAACGATTTGAGTGCCGAGTGGGCGAATCCTAAACTGTCCTCATACCGGAGGCTGGAAGCTCTTTTGGGATTGGAACCAGATGAAAATGATGCACTGGTTCTGTCGGCGTTGAAGTGGGGCAAGCAGTTCGGTCAAGGAGCGATTGAAGAACTGGCCGCTGAATCGAGTAGTAATGCGATTCTCGGCATAATTGGAGAAGCGAAGGCGCTGGCAGGACGGGTGAAGACATTTGCGGACATACCGGGCCATCAAGAACTTTCAGGCTTCCCTATAGAATCGGCATTACCCGCAAATGCTGCCCCTTGGCAACGTGCGCAGTCCCTGGCATATGCTCTTCGAAAAAAATGGGATTTTGGGATGTCGCCTATTACAGATGAACACCTCGCCGATCGCCTCAGTCTCAGCGTGAAGAAACTCCGAGAGACCAAGCCGGAGGCGCCGTTTTCCTTCGGATATCGCGGTCCCGCCGCTGGTAAAGTGGGTTTTTTGTTGAGTCGGGCACACGATCATGGACGACGATTCGACACCGCCCGTTTGATCGGTGACTTTCTTTCGTTCGATCAAGATGACAGAATCATGCCGGCCACGAACACAATGACCGTGCGGCAAAAATTTCAGCGAGCATTTGCCGCCGAGTTCCTTTGTCCGTCTGAGATGCTCAAAGAGCAATATCCAGGCGGCGTCGATCAACGTTCTCTAGGTAAGGTGATCGACGAAATCTCCTCCCGATACAACGTTGCCGAGCAGGTCGTCCTCCACCATATGGAGAACAGAAAAGTTCTATCTCAGGAACTAATCGAATCCCCACTTTTGTTGGCATAGATGCCGCTTTATGACGACATGTAAGACATAGAAAATTACTCGTGAGATCCTCCTGGACAATGCAGAGATTTTCGTTAAGTCTGGGGAAATGATGTCTATTCGCTCCAGTAGGGCACTGGCGGCTTCCCACTTGAGCGCCGAGAAGGAGCGCGTTGCGAGGGTGGGGTATCCTTGGTTGACCGTGGTCGGAGTTGGGGCGACGGGCGAGGCGGGACGCGCCTTTTCCAAAAGACATTTCCGAATTGGGGCGTGGACGATCGTTTTGGCATCGAACCAATGGCGACTGGGATCGAATTGCGGCCGTGGACGGAACGAATGCGCGCAATGACGCTGGAGCAGCCCCTATCTTGCACTGGGAGGATTCTTGACGAGGTCGGTGAAGATCGGTTTGGCTGTGGCCATTACGCTGCCTATACTCGCCGTGGCGGCGATTCCGCTGTTTGTGGATGCGAATACGTTTCGGCCGGCGATCGAAGGCCGGCTTAGTTTGGCTCTTTCGCGCAAGGTTACGGTCGGCGATTTGAGGCTTTCGGTGATGACGGGGAGCCTGGTGGCGAGCGATTTTGCTGTTGCCGACGATCCCAGGTTTGGGTTGGCTCCTTTTTTTACCGCGAAACGGCTGCGCATTGGCATCGAGATGCGGCCGCTGCTCTTCAAGCGCCAGTTGGTTGTGCGGAGCTTTGAGGCCGACAGTCCTCAAGTCCATCTGATGCGCGGCTCGGACGGCGGCTGGAATTTTTCGACTCTGGGTCATGGCTTGAGCAACGGCGCCGGCGCTCAAGACACGGCTCAGCCGGGTGTGTTACCGGAACTCCGCGTGGGGCGCATCACGATCAAGGACGGCAAGGCGCAGATAGGAACTTTGCCATTCGAGAGAAGTTCCCAGATACTCGAGCATCTCGACGTTCAGGTGGACCGCTTTTCCCTTGCGGAGGCTTTTCCTTTCACGGTGAGCGCCTCGCTGCCGGCTGAAGGCAGGGTCCGGGTCTCGGGAACGGTTGGGCCACTGCAGACTGGGGCTGCCGCGCAAGATGCCGCTTCGACCCCATTTGACGCGCAACTTACCATCCAGCACCTGGACCCCGTGGCCGCCGGGTATGTCGACCCGGCAGTTGGAATCTCGGCGATTGGGGGCCTCGATGCGCACATCGTTTCGGACGGAAAGAATGTGACGAGCAGCGGAAAACTTCATGCCGAGCGCGTGGTCCTGCTCAAAGGCGGCAAGGCCGTGCCGCACCCGCTGGATGTTACGTATCAAGTGGATCACTCCGTGAAAGGGAACAGCGGCGAAATCTCGGATCTTGCGCTTCAGACGGGCGCTGTTGCGATTCACTTGAAGGGCACGTATGAGCTTGCGGCCAATGTGCCGGTCTTCGATCTGAAACTGTTGGCGCAGAGTGTCCCCATCGACGGGCTGGAGGGGCTGATGCCGGCAGCGGGCGTGAAGCTGCCCAACGGCGCGGCTCTCAAGGGCGGAACGCTGTCGGCCCATTTCGAGATCCAGGGAACGGCCAAGGACAACGTCATTACCGGCTTCTACGAGATCAAGAATACGGAGCTGGTGGGGTACGACATTGGCTCGAAGATCGTTGGCATTGCGGCGAAGGGCGGCATCAAGACCGGCGACAGCACGGCGATCGAGATTTCGCGCGCCGACATACGGGTGACCAAAGCGGGGAGCGAGAGCACGAACATCTACTCGGTGCTTCCGGCGTTGGGCGAGTCTACGGGTAGCGGCACGGTGTCGCCGTCGGGCGCGCTGGACTTTCACTTGATATCGAAGGTCGCAAATGCGAAAGGACTGAACAAGCTGGGCATCGAGATTCTCACCAAGTTGAACGGTTCTTCCTCTGCCGCTAAACCTTCCACTGCGGCCGGTATTCCGATCGACATCACGGGGACGGCGGAGAACCCGGTGATCACGGCGGATATCCACGGGCTGGTGAAGGGCAATGAGGCGGCTTTTCGCAGCAAGAGCGCCGACATCTTCGATAAGGATAAGACGCGTTTTTCGAATCTTTTCCGGAAGAAAAAGACGCCCATTCCGCCGCCGGGACGGTAAGGCAAAGGCGAAAGCGGGGTTCGCGGGGTATGCTGGTGGTCTACGGACTATTTCTTCACATTATTTGGGGGTGGGTTTATCTATGGGGGCCTCGGCTGCGGTTTTGGGCGGTTTGGATGGTGGACGGACTTTGGAGCGGCCGAAGCGGCTGCTCTCGGTGGATTTGCTGCGTGGGTTGACGATCGGGTTCATGATTATGGTCAACGACAACGGCAGCGACGGCGCGTACTGGTTTATGAAGCATGCGGAGTGGAATGGGTTTACGCCGACGGATCTGGTGTTTCCTACGTTTCTGCTGCTCGTGGGGGTTTCGACGGTGCTTTCGACGGCTTCTCGGCTGGCGGCTGGGGCTAGCCGGGCGGCGCTGTTTGGGCATTTGGTGCGGCGGGCGGTGATTTTGTTTCTGCTGGGGATGGTGGTGAACAATTTTCCGTTCTTTCATCCGGCAACGCTGCGGTTTTATGGGGTTTTGCCGCGGATTGCGCTTTGCTATCTGATTGTTGGGTCGTTTTACATCTTCTTTCCGGGGTGGAAGAGCAAGGTTGTCGCCTTGGTTGGGGCGCTGGTGGGGTATTGGATTTTGATGAAATTTGTGCCGGTGCCGGGGTATGGGATGCCGGGGCGGGATGTGCCGCTGCTCGATCCGGACCGGAATCTGGTGGCGTGGCTGGACCGGCAGATTTTCTCGGCCGGCCACTTGTATGAGCGGACGCGGGATCCGGAGGGGTTGCTGAGTACGATTCCCGCGTTTGGGACGATGCTGATTGGGATCCTGGTGGGGCTTTGGTTGAAGACGGGGCGGACGCTCAAGGAAAAGACGCGCGGGATTGCGGCTGCGGCGGTGACTTGCCTGATTTTGGGGGCGGCGTGGAATTTCGAGTTCCCGATCAACAAGAAGCTGTGGACGAGCTCGTATGTGCTGTTTGCGGCGGGGTGGAGTTTGCTGCTGTTGGCGATTTTTCTGTGGTTGGGAGATATGCGGGCGGCTGGGAAGCCGGAGCCGGCGAAGCGCGGGTTTTTCGCGACGGTGCTGCTCGTCTTTGGGACCAATGCAATCTTTGCCTATGTGCTGTCGGAGGTAGGGGGCGAGGCGCTTGGATATTGGCATCCTTCTGCGGGGATGAGCTTGCAGGTTTTGACGTATGTGGGGCTGTTGCATGCGATTGGGAATGTGGCGCTGGCTTCGTTTCTGTATAGCCTGACGTATGCGGCGGCTTGCTGGGTGGTGACGTATGCGGCTTTGTACCGGAACAGGATTTTCCTGAAGATATGACTGCGGGCGCGAGTTTGGGCAGGGGATGGCTTTGACTCGCGTTGCCGGAAGGCTGTAAAACAATCGCGGTATCTGAATCGACTCTCCGGCGGGAGGAATTTCCGTTGAAACTGCGCTTCTTGCATCTCCTCTTCTTGTTTGCCGCGTTGGTTTCCGCGGTGGCAATGCCTGCCTGGTCTGAAACGGTGAGCTTCGGTTCCGTGGCGCATGGAGAGAGCAAGACGCTGACGGTGAGTTTTCAGTTTGCGCGAGCGACGACGTTGAGCGGGGTTGCGGTGTTGACTTCGGGAGCCGCCAATCTGGACTTCCAGGAAGCGGCGGGTGGGACGTGCGTTACCGGCAGGTCGTATTACGCGAAGGGCAGTTGCACGGTTGAGGTGACTTTTGCGCCGAAGTCGACGGGAAGCCGCTGGGGCGCGGTGGTGCTGGACGAGGCCGGCGCACCGATTGCGACGACGTACCTGAATGGCGCGGGCCTGGGAGCGCAGATTATTTTCCCGTGGGCGCATCCGGCTGCGGTGCCGATACCGGCGGTGCTGGAGGGCGCGCCAGCGGCCATCGCCGTGGATGGGAGCGGCAATTTGTACATTGGGGACGACGGACCGCCGGGGGCGAACAACTCCCGCGTGCTGAAGGAAACGCTGTCGCAGGGCCGGTACACCCAGACCACGATTGCAAGTGGCCTGGCAAGCGCGGCGTATCTTGCGGTGGATGGCGCGGGGAATGTCTTTGTCGACAGCGGCGCCTCGTTGTACAAACTTACCCGGTCCGGGTCTGCTTATACGCGATCCGCGATTTACCTGGGATACAAGCTGGCGAGCGTGGCTGTGGATGGGGCTGGCAATGTATATTTCCTCTCCGAGGGGAGTCTCTATGCGGCATTGTTACAGCCCGGCGGGAGTTATGCTGTAAGCGTTCCGCTGCCGATGCCGGGCTTGAATTCCAGTGACACGCTTGGCGAGCTCGGCCAGGTCGCGGTGGACGGGCATGGGAATATACTTTTCTCCGCCAATGTGACGGTGCAGGACATTTACAACGGCGAGATACCGACCACTTACAGCGAAGTATTCGAAGAAGTTCCTTCGGAATCGACTTATACAGCGACGCAACTTGGCGTCAAGTCGGTCTCTGTCAAAGATGCCGCCAACGCGACGGTGCCGAATCTGAGTATCGCAACGGACTTATTCGGAGATTTGTATACCTGGGGAGGGCCACTTTTTTCGACGCCCAGTTGGAATTCCCTCTCCGAATTTGCCCTTCAAACGTGCGGCTCGGAGACCGATATGTGCTATGACGGCGTTTCCTGGGGCGGCAATCTGGGAGACATCTACACTGCGGGGCCCGGCAATACATGGAAACTATCGAGTATTTCGGCGAACGACGTGACTGTGGATGCTCAGGGGAATGTGTACGTTGCTTCGAGTCGCGCGATCACGACGACCAGCGGCCCGCAGGGGGCGCCGATCAACGGTATTTACAAGATCGACCTGGCCAGCGCGCCGGTCGAGACATTTTCCGCGACAGTGCATGGGACGGCAAATGCTTCCCCTTTGGCGGCGATCGCCGCCAATCTGGGCAATGCTTCGCTGAAGGTGAGCGGAGTGAGTTTCCCGGAGGATTTCCCCAGCGATAGCGCAAGTTACCAGTTTCCGGGGATTGGCGAGCGATGCGCGGCCGGTGTGTCGGTCGCGCCGCTCGGGGGGTGTTATGTGCATTTTGGCTTCACACCGCTGGCGCCGCTCGATGGGGATGCGTCCAAGACGCTTGCGGAAGAAATCAACCTCGATGCGGATGCGTGGGGCGCCCCGGCGGCGATTGCCGTGAATGGCACAGAGGTTGAGCCGACGGCGGCGACGCCCACGTTTAGCGTTGCCGGGGGAAAATACGGCGAGGCTCAATCGGTTGTTCTGCGCGACGCCACGGCGGGCGCGAAGGTGTACTACACCACGAACGGGACCGCGCCGACGGTTGCATCGAAGGTCTACAGCGGAGCGATCTCGGTAGCTGCGACGGAGACGATTGAGGCTATCGCCGTGGCCGACGGTTACCGGAGCAGCGCGGTGGCGAAGTCGAGTTACACGATCGCGCCATGACGGGCGAGCGCCGATGAATCGTCCGCCTGGGGAACGCATCTAAGAGTCCCGAAGCAGATTGGCGGGAGCCGAGTTTGACGAACTTTCTGATCGCGTTTCAGGCGACTGAGGAGTGGACCGAGGGTCTGGCGCTTGCGCTGGGGCTGGGGGCGGTGCAGCGGGGCGGGAATATCCGGCTGCGGCATTTGACGCCGGCTGGGGACGCGGGCGCGGCGCGGTTGGCGCACCAGGGGTATGGGCGGGTCAAGGCCGACGATCTGGTCTGGGCGGGGTGCGTGGCGGTGGGCGTGGAAGCGGCGAGGCCGGAAGCGGAGCTTGAGGAGTTGTTGATGGCGGTGCGGGCGGTCGAGGATCGGGCTGCGCTTGAGCGGAAGCGCGCGGTCGTTTTCGGGGCGAGCGCGGCGGGTGTGGCGTATGTTGGCGAGGCGCTGCGGGGCGCGGGGTTTGCGCTGCTGGCGGAGGATTTCAGCGTCGGAGAGTTATCGCCGGAATGGATGGTTTCGGTTGGGAATCGGCTGGCGGAGATGAGCTAGCTTCGCGTTTCCGTCGTATCCGCATTGTTAGTGGAAGACTTATCGGAGCTATCGGGAGAGTAATGCCATGATGAAACTTCGCAGGAGCGGGGAGCGGGGCCATGCCGATCACGGATGGCTTAACTCGCATCACACATTTTCGTTTGCCAATTACTACGATCCGGAGCGGATGGGGTATCGGTCGCTGCGGGTGATCAACGACGATCGCGTGGCGCCGGGGCGCGGGTTTGGGGCTCATGCGCACCGCGATATGGAGATACTGACTTACGTGCTGGATGGGCATCTGGCGCATAAGGACAGCATGGGCCATACGGAAGTGCTGGGTGCGAATGAGATACAGAAGATGTCGGCGGGCAGCGGCGTGGTGCATAGCGAGTTCAATGCGTCCGCGACGGAGCCGGTGCATTTTTTGCAGATATGGATTGAGCCGGCAGTGACGGGAACTGCGCCGAGTTATGAGCAATATGCGTTTTTGCCGGAGGAGAAGCGCAATCGCTTCCGGCTGCTGGCTTCCGATGCGCCGACGGCGGGCGCGGCGCGGTTGCAGCAGGATGCGCGGGTCTCGGTGGCTGCGGTGGCGGAGGGCGAGTCGCTGAGTTATCCGATGGAGGCCGGTCGTCACGCCTGGGTGCATGTGGTTTCGGGCGATATTCTGCTTAACGGAGAACGGCTCATGGGCGGAGACGCGGCGGCCTTGGAGGGGGAGACGGAGTTGCGGTTTGCGGCGGAGGGCGGGGAGAGCGAAGTGCTGGTGTTCGATTTGGCTTGACGGTTGAAGGGCAAGTGCAAAGACAACAGCGGGTGCTTCGGTTCTTCTCGCATGCCCAGCGCGCGGCGGGAGCCTCCGAATCCAGCGATGTGATACTGGTAAAGGGTCGATTGGCAGGATCGATTTGGTGCGGAGGATTTGGGGATGGCGGGGAGCGGTTTGGCGATGGTGCGGGAGTTGCGGTTGAGCGAGTTGGCACCGCGGGCGATGCAGTCGGAGATTCGCGCGATGAGCGTGGAGTGCGACCGGATTGGCGGGGTGAATCTGGCGCAGGGGGTTTGCGACACGGAGGCTCCGGCGGCGGTGCTGGCTGGGGCGATTGCGGCGATTGAAGCTGGACACAATATGTATACGCGGATGGATGGGATTGCCCGGTTGCGGGAAGCGATTGCGGCGAAGATGTTGCGGGATCGGGGCCTTGTGGTCGATCCCGACCGCGAGGTGCTGGTGACGAGCGGGGCGACGGGCGGGTTGAATGCGGCGGTTTCGGCGCTGCTCGATCCCGGCGACGAGGTGATCTTGTTCGAGCCGTTTTACGGCTACCATGTGAGCGAGTTGCGGTCGAAGCGGATTGTGCCGGTGATTGTTCCGCTGACGCCGCCGGTGCGCACGCCTGCCAATCCGGATGCGGATTGGACACTCGATATGGACGCGGTGCGGGCGGCGGTGACGGAGAAGACGCGGGCGATGATTGTGAATACGCCTTCGAATCCGGCGGGGAAGGTGTTTACGCGGGCGGAACTGGAGGCTCTGGCGGAGCTGGCTCGGGAGCGCGGGCTGTTTGTGTTTACGGATGAGATTTACGAGCACTTCGTCTATGGGGATGCTGAGCATGTTTCGATGGCCACGCTGCCTGGGATGCGGGAGCGGACAATTGTTATCTCCGGGTTTTCGAAGACCTTTTCGGTGACCGGATGGCGGCTGGGGTATCTGGTGGCGGATACCAAGTGGCTTGGGGCAATCAGCTACTTCCATGATTTGACGTATGTTTGCGCTCCGAGCGCCTTCCAACATGGCGCGGCGGCGGGGTTGGAACAGCTTGGACCGGAGTTCTACACGGCGCTGGCTACGGATCATCTGGCCAAGCGGGCGAAGATTGTGGCGGCGCTCGACGGGGCGGGGATGAAGGCGTATGTGCCGCGCGGGGCGTATTACGTGCTGGCGGACGCGAGCGGGCTGCCGGGCGAGACGGCGGCGCAGCGGGCGCGATGGCTACTGGCGAAGACGGGCGTGGCGGCGGTGGCGGGGTCGGCGTTCTTTCGGACCGGCGGTGGAGAAGACTTGCTGCGGTTCTGCTTTGCCAAGCGGGATGTGGATTTGGCGGATGCTTGTGCGCGGCTGGGGGCGCTTTCGTAACTGCGCGCCGATGCTGCAGGCGAATCGTTATCGATGGCGCGGGCATCCTAAATAGCGCGAGACGGGCTACCCGGTTTGCGGGCGGCGGCCCGAACGCTCCAATTCCAATCAGGTTTCACTCTCTTCGCCGGCCCAGTCCGGCTGGTCCGGCATGGCCGGAAATCCAATGAGAAATGCGGTTGTTTGTATGTTGATGTTTGAGAATCCAGCGGTGGGGGTGTTGCATGAGTTGCAATCGACCCCGTATGTGCGGTTTTCGCTGCTGGCGGTGAGTTCGATTTTCTTTCTGGTCGATCCGTTTGCAGCGATTCCTTCGTTTTTGGCGATTACGGCTGGGGCGGATGCCGCGCGGCGGTCGCGGATGGCGCGCAAGGGAGCGATTACCTGCTTTCTGGTGCTGGCGACGTTTGCCCTGGCTGGGCGGTTCATCTTTCGCATGTTCGGGATTACGCTGCCGGCGTTTGAAGTGGCTGGGGGCCTGATTCTGCTGCTGATCGGGTTGGACATGCTGGAGGCCAAGCGTTCTCCTACGCAGGAGGCGAGCGGGGATACGGAAGAGGCTTCGCATAAGGAGGACGCGGGGATTGTGCCGCTGGGGATTCCGATGCTGGCCGGGCCGGGGGCGATTTCTTCGGTAATGGTGCTGGTGGGGCAGGTGACGACGCTTTGGCAGATGATTGCGATTCTGGGGTGCATTGCGTTTACGGCGTTTGTCAGCTACCTGGTGCTTTCGGGGGCGAGCCGGGTGCGGAAGCTGCTGGGAGATACGGGCATTCGCATCCTGGTCAGGATCATGGGGCTGCTGCTGGTGGCGTTGGCGATGCAGTTTTTTGTAAATGGGCTGACGGATCTGGGTGTGATTGCACATCAGCTAGAACACTGAGTTTACGCTGTCGTGGGTGTCGAACCTGGTCCGAGCGTTGACGGCCAGCCGACTCATTCGTTCGCTCGGCTACCCAATCAAAGGAACCTGGTTGCGGCTTCCGTAATCACGTTAGCGGCAATGGCTATTGTGGTTGCCCAAGAAGTGACCTTCCAGGCGATCTTCGCCCAGAGTGACAGCGTCAGTCCCCTGGGAATGCGCCCGGGTCCAATCCACCAGGAAATCGCCCAGCCTAGGGTGGCGTCGGAGAGGCCAGCCGTTCCTCCGGCTAGGACGGCCAAAATCACCCCGTGCGGCATATGCCAGCGGGCGACCACGGCACCGGCAAACCCGTAGATTAGCCAGGAGCCGGCTGTAAATTTTCGATAAGGAATTTTCCATGTGAGACTGATTGCTGAAGCGATCGCGTCGTAGACAACGACCATCGATGCGCTGACTAAGGCTATCCAGAGGGGCGTCATCCGAAGATAATAGCATCGGCAATCTCGCCGACATTTCGAAGGGCCAGATTTTTGGCATCACACGAGCCTCCGCGGATTTGTCATTTCCGACGATGTTCGAGCCCGCATCCGATGCCGATTTGTTTCAGCATTTCGAATATCATCCGAATTCCGTCAAATGCGCTAAAACCCCTGTGAATGCGGGAGTAAACGCACAGTCAGTATGCGCTTTCCACAGCGAAATCCACCGAAATTGAGGCAATCGCCTTGCATTCCTGCCCATCTGTTGCTAATCTTGGAAAGTTGCAACCGGACGCCGAGCGGTTTTGAGGGGGACGGGAGCAAGCAGTACACAAATGAAACAGGCAACGACGCAAGCGGGTTTGACCGAAGTCTGAAAGAAACTTTAAGACGCGGGCTTGCAAATGAGAGCAGATGGTGATACTCTCAGAAAGTTGTTTAAGAGCAGTGGCGCTTCTGGAGCGGCCCAGGCAAGTTTGGGTAGCCGACCTGAAAAGGAATGGAAGCCGGTTCGTTGGGTGAGGTGAGGCAAGTGCCCCTCTACCCCTGTAGGGAATCCCGCAGAGAACAATCCCATTGCAAGACCCGGAGGATGCGATACGTCGCGCACTTCGAGAGCCAGAATTGGCTCAGCCTCTTTTCGATACGTCGAAATGAAGACTGGTTGATCTTTCTAAGTTTGCGCACGAGCGATTTCCGGAATTCCGGTTTTGCTTTGTCTCTTTGAAGTCGGGCTCCGCCGAGTTCCAACCGCTATCCATGAGGATGAGCGGCTCGACGAAGGGGTCAAAACGAAAGGGTTGACAAGAAAAGCAATACTAGGGTATTCTGGCAAAGGCGCTCTCGACGGTCTGACGCGAAAGCGAACGATCAACGGCGCACAAGTTCGAGGACACTTCAACTTCGGTTGGGGCCTCGATCCAAAAGGGGCACCGCTCAGGCGGATCGCTCTTAAGGATCTTTGACAATAAGTTGAACATGCCAGTCGTGATGAAGACAAGCAGCTTTGGCTTGAATCTTCTCACAAAATAAGTCATCGCAGATTCATTCTGCGGTGCTGCCGGATCGAGTCGACCTCCGTCGCTTAGGTCCGGTGAAGAGCTTCAAACGAGAGTTTGATCCTGGCTCAGAATCAACGCTGGCGGCGTGCCTAACACATGCAAGTCGAACGAGAAAGGGACTTCGGTCCTGAGTACAGTGGCGCACGGGTGAGTAACACGTGACTAACCTACCCTGGAGTGGGGAATAACTGAGGGAAACCTTAGCTAATACCGCATAACACCTACGGGTCAAAGGAGCAATTCGCTTCAGGAGGGGGTCGCGGCCGATTAGTTAGTTGGCGGGGTAATGGCCCACCAAGACAGTGATCGGTATCCGGCCTGAGAGGGCGCACGGACACACTGGAACTGAAACACGGTCCAGACTCCTACGGGAGGCAGCAGTGGGGAATTTTGCGCAATGGGGGAAACCCTGACGCAGCAACGCCGCGTG
>Ga0209208_10002382_pt1 | contig 26900 bp, 19 predicted proteins | sample S1TSphfallax_3_FD_187694 | JGI IMG/M metagenome (GOLD analysis project Ga0209208, IMG submission 187694) | Host-associated microbial communities from peat moss isolated from Minnesota, USA - S1T2_Fd - Sphagnum fallax MG (SPAdes) (version 2) | ecosystem: Host-associated > Plants > Peat moss >...
CTCCCATTTCATATTCCCAAGGCACAAACACCTTTTCCATTCAAGTGATTCCAACACCCTAAACAAGCTTATTGCATAAAACCTTGTCTTTCAAATATGGAAAGTAAAAAATGAACCATACTTCATCGAAAAACCATCATTTAAGTTTAGCCCACGAAAATAATGGATGTGGCCTACATTTGTCATTAGCCCAAGTAAGGCAACGTTGAGCAAGTTTTTTGTAAATTTCAATAACACCAACCATCAGATAATCAACAATGGGTCAATGTTGATACATAGAACATCATGTGATGACTATCATTTAGTTCTTGGAAACCCCTTGACAAAACCATAAAACAACGCTAGTAGGTAATGTGTTGTGCGCTTGAATGTCATCGCCTACAACCATTATTGTCAACACACATAAAACTAAACAACATATAGCCTCATAATTTTAATGCCTCATATCTAAACTTCAAAGTTTTACTCACTTGCACAAAAATTCATTACACAACACAATTGCAAGAATCCAAGTGCCATACATCTCATAAAACAAAACAAAACCAAACATTATTTTTTTTGTAAAGCAATTACAAAATACAACACAAGAAGTATTGTGGTTTCAAAATCCAAAAAACTAAATTTTGATCACCCAAATCCTTACTTATCCCAAACATGACAAATTTGGAACCTCGTTCACATTAAAACTAGTTATAGCCCTACCTACAATAAGTTGTTTACAATAACTAAGGTAAAAACATATAATTATGATAAAATTCCTAACAATTGTCATGCATTCTAATGTCGTTGCTTACAACCATCAATGCTAGCACACATAAACTAAGCAACATAAAACTTCATAAATTTAGTGCATCCTATCCAAATTGTTCCCTATATGGGGCTAAGGTCTTTCGAAGCCATATAACCACATGAAAAGCCTTGTATAACATTTCTTAGAAGTAAACACATTGGTTTTAAGGTGAAAAGACCAATAGGTTGGGTGCAAATGAAAGCCCCATCATTAGTCCCCAAATTGCAATACCTCAAATCATTAACCAACCGGGTGTCCCACTAGAAAAAAACTTAGGGCACTTCCTAAGGCACATCCTACCATATAATTACATTAATAAGATTTTAAGTTTGTATAATACACTAAAACAAAACCATTTGCCAACTAGTATCTCTTACAATGGTGGTGTCAAACACCCCATATGACAACCTCATGAACACCAATCACAAACCAACATGGTGACAACTCCTAGATGGCTTGCCCACACAACATATAACAAAGTCCAACATGAATAACTGCCAAAGAAAGGTCAATCTAACCATCCACATGAAGAAGATGACACAATGCACGATTATGCATGTGATCCTTCCATGTTTGACCATCTTGACCTTCTAACAACATTCTAGAACGTAAAACCTTTTGCCCATGTAGGATAACACATCTTGCAATTGCATCCAAAAAAGTTAATGTTGTTTAAAGTACACAAAATCTCCAAGCTTTAACTTACAAACCCAAGGCCAATAACCATGTCCACAAAATGTTACATATCAAAGAGTATCTTGATGAGTAAATAATTGCCAAATTTTCCATGGCATCATTGATCTAAATAAAATTATTTTTTATTCACATGCCTAAAGCCACACTACTGATTCATTCAAACTCAGACTACTGTCATAGCATCATGTTGAATGGAGATTAGTAGCTTGGGGTCACAACCAAATAATAAAAAGTATGGTGAAAATGATGCAATGGAGGCCTATCGACTAAACCTATATCCCATGGCCAACCATGGTAACTACATGTCCCAATTTCTAGTACGACCCTTTTGGAAGCCATACTTACACAACCCTCATTTCATCATTTGCACCATCCATTTGGCTAACCATGTCCATTTCAAGATGGTCTTGTGAAGATGTGAAGTTGTTTGATGATCTATCAATGTTTTTTCACACAATTCTTGGAATTCCCACAAAATTTTGCACCTTGGTTGGTGAGAACTTCAATTGGAGCACCAAACTTATTAAACATTTTATGCAAAAATGCATATGCAACTCCCTCATTGCTACGATTTAACAACAACACCAACTCCAACCACTTGGAAAAATCCAACCATAACCAAGATATATTGATTATGTCGAGGTGTCAAATTTAATGTGCCTACAAAATTTACATTCACCAATAACCTAACCCCATATTGATAAGGGTTGTGGATGAAGTGTAGATGCATTAATGATGTTCGAATTTGTTCACACACCATACACCAAGAAAACAAATTGGTGAACATGTAGTTGCATCCTTCACCACAAATATTATGTTTAAAACAAACTGTGTTAGTTGAATCCCAAAATGACTCACATCCTCATGAGCATGCCATATAATGCCCTCACGTTGTTCTAGGCAAAGTACTATCCATACTTGTTCATTTGTCCACACTCGTAGTAGGGAATTACCTTCCCATTTGAACTATTTGTTTTTATGCACAACACAATTTTCACTCCTTGGGTGTTAATCCAACCAAAACTTCACCTACTTCTAAATATGTAATAACTAGTGAATTGTCATGTATATCTTGGGCACCATTACCCTTTGGTTCAAGGTCCTCATCTTGGAATCCCCATCACCCATTCTCATTTGAAATATTTATTTGGAACATCCCAATAGGGTACACAAGTATGCAAATGTATGCCATCTTGGTAACACCTCCAAATCCATATCACCATGCCATTGAGCCTTAATGGTATCCTCCTTGCTAGAACTTGGGTCCAAACTCAACAGATCAGCATCCTGATTAACCATACCAAACATATGAACAATATGAAAATCATATTCTTGTTCGATAAGTACCCATTTTATCTACTTTCCTATGAATCAATCTAATTCCATCAAAAACTTGAAGGGTTAATGATTAGTAACCAAAATGAACAAACTAACATAAAGATCACATCATAATGACAAACTTACGTAAACAATTACAAAACATTCCCCCTCATATGAACTACACTTGGAATTTATTTTTTTGTTGGATTAATTAGCATATGTCACCATAAACTTTCAACCATCATTGTTAAGTTGGGTAAACATGGTTCCAAACCTTAAAATTTTCCAATTAGTTGGGCGCTACAAAATAGGGGTTGATGAAAGTTAAAATTTCAACTCTTAAAACGTATGTTCTTGCATGTCATCCCAAATATACTTTTGGTCAAGCTGAGTCAATTTGGTCAAGGTTTGACAATGTTGCTAAACCATTTAATAAATCTTTGGTAGTAATAAAATAAACATAAGAAAGTTTGTAACTAACTAACATCTATTTCTTGGATAACCTATGAAATGACTTCAATTTTGGCCTTTTAGACTCCCAATCCACGTGGATAAATCATATGACCAAGGTACTGTGGACCTAAGTATAAAAGAACTAACATTTGCCTAGGTGAAATTTAAGGTTATGATCTTCAAGTCTTCCAAACATTTCTTACAAATGATGCGTATGGTCCTTGGATGTGAAGTTGAAAACAATGATGTCATCAATGTAACATTTGGTGAAATTAAAACCTAACAACACCTAATCCATTACCTTCTAAAATTTTATATAGGGACATTTTTCAAATCAAATGGTAAAGATCGCCATTGTTACAAATAATCTTTCCAATGAAAATCACGTTCGAAAATGTTGTTTCAACCTTCTCACCCTCCTTCAATGGTAACTAACGGCAATTGGATCATAAATCCAAAGTATTGAAGACTTTAACCTATCCAATGGCATCAAAAACGTGCAAATATGTTTATTCACAAGATGGTAATCACTACACATGCAATGTTCAATCTAGTTGCCAAATATATCTTTCTTGGCTAGCATCATTATTCTTGATATATGTCGTAACCCTAGCTTTGGGCTCGCGACCAAACCAAAAGGGTTGGAAGGGTGCAGGCCAAGGGGAAGCCCGGGAGTCACATCAGAAACTCCTAGGAGTGTAGGAGAGTGTGAGGGAGTGAGCCTTCACACTCCCAAGGTAACTCCCACTTTGGGAGAGGAGTCCCAGTGGACTCCCGAAACTTCAGAGACCAATTTGAGGGGTCAAAACTCAATGGCTTGTGGCGTTCTTTATATCATTGAAAAGCTCTTGGAACGTAGATGCCTAAAATGAGCTTGCATTGTTCATTTGAACATTTGAAACACAAGTTATGGCCAAAAGAAAGGGCCGAGAGTTGAATTGTCAATTTGACTCCCGACCAGAAAAAGTCAGGAATCGACCCGATTTATTTGGCTGCATACAACGTGCCACATATCGTTGGAAAGCTCTCGACGAGAGCTACAACTTTTCTTCAGACCGCACTTCGATCCGAGGTCTACTCGCAAAGTTATGAGGCTCCAAAGTCCCGGGAGTCTCAGCTGGCGAGATTTCGAGACTCCCACGCGAGAGTCCCGGGAGTCCCGGGAGAGAAAAGCCATTTGGATGTGGGCCCCGTGAAGAGGTGCAGAGTATACTATAAAGGGGAAGGTGGTGGCTTCCCCCAAGTCCGGGCCGTGGTGAGTCTTGTGTGTCCGTGTTGCCCGTGGCTCGTCCTAGCACCAAAGGTGCTCCAACTATGCACTAACCACTTTGTGTGGGTTGTGTGTAGGCCCGTGTGAGTGAATAAGCTTGTCAATTCTTCCTAGTCCCATCCCGGAGCTCCAACACGCCCCTCTACCCCTCAAAGTGTTGTGAGCTAGGGAGCGCGTCCCGACTCTTCCCTCTTCTGCTGTCTTTCACTTGGACTCACATTTGTGTCCTTCAAGGAGTTGGGAATGCGTCACTAGTCCAAAGTAGATGGATGTACCCCATTGAGAAGGCAATGAAGGTATTCAAAGGCTACATATGTAATAAGGCGAAACTAAAAGCATCCATGGTAAAGAGCTACATCTATGATGAGACAATAATGTTTGTAAATTATCAAAATATTTTTCATTCTAAATTTTCATGTTCCATAATTGGTAGCTTTTGATAACTTGTATTGATTGAACATTTTGTAACCACTTGAATTTCCCATCTTGATGACTTGAAACGTTTGACCTTGCGTTGTTAAATCCTATAAAACACCTTCAATCCCTATTGATGTAGGATTACGGTCCTTTGTTGTTTTATTATGAACAAATTCTAGGGTTGAATGTCAAATGTTGATCTTTAAATCTCTAGACATTGGTTTGGAGGACTATTTGAATGTGCATTGCCTTTTTTTGACAAATCACATAATTTTCAACTAATGTATCACTTTTGAATGGGAATGTTGATTGTCCTTGTGATAAATGTGTTCATAACTAATGTGTTTTTAAATATTAAGCGAAGGTATTCCAAATTTTTTGAATATATATTTTTTGAATTTTTGACAATAGGGTTAAAGATTTTTCATGCAATTTAACAAAATAAAAAATAATTTAATTTATGCTAAAGTTGCCAAGGTATTACATTAAACAACATGGTGCACTAGTCATTTATAATTTACTGTAGTTCAATAAAACATCCCAAACTGTTCTTTTGATCCTAACTTTATGCCACATGTTACTATTGAAAACCAAATCATTGTGGTCAATCCAAATGTACCATAAGGTTATGCCATTAAATAAAGACCAAAGGCAACTAAATATTTTAAACCTATGTGGCAATTTCTTATTGTAACAAACATTGTTCAAAACTAAAAACATCCCATATGCAGTTAGAGTTAAAGGGAGATTTAAGACAATACAAAAATGTGAAAGCATTTTCCAAGGCCATTTTTGTTCTAGGTTGGAACCATAATATGTGAAATTGAATCTAGTTACTGGATTTAATTTACCAAAACATGTTACCAATTTTTATTTACCAAAATTGATTTTCTTTACCAGATCATATTAAATAATTTTAGGACTAATTTTATTGGGATCAGGCTAACTGTTTGTTCCACCATTGTTTCATATCCTTCTTGAATGTATTTAAGGCTTTGTACTGTAAGGGAGTATTTTCGAATAAATTAATTTTTTTGGTCATATTTTTGTACATAGAAACTATATTAGTTGTTTTTCTTTTCGTATATTACGAATATTTTATCTTTTGTATGCAAGGTCTTTTTATTTGTATTTGCTTTAGATTTGTTTTTGTAAAAAAAAAAGAATTTGTCCTATTAAGTTTTGACAAGCCTTTTGTGTTTCAGCTTTTTGCATAACCAAGGATAGTAATAAGATTCTATCTTCTGCTCCCCTATTTTATTGCTTTCAAAACCTGGTAGTTCATCAAGTGGCCTTAACAATGGCCCTTCAATTGAAACATGTTTCACACTATTTACAAACATAGTTGGGCGTTCAACTTGGAGACATTGTTGATATTGGGAATATTTGGCAAATGACCACCCAATTGATTTTTTTTTTCCAATTATATATTAATATAGTAGACGAATCAACTTAATTGATTATTTTCATAATTTTGTTTTAAAAAATAATCCCAATTGAAACATAGTTGCAAATGTCATGTAATTGAAGTTTTTTGGTTTAAAAAGGGGGTTTTATACTAGTGTTCTTGATTTTGTATTTCACCTAAATGTCTTTCCATCATGGTCGGAAATCAAATGGGAAATCATCTTTCCAAAGATCAAGAATGTTGCACAAGATTTTCCTTTTTGATTTAAACATATCCCTTCTTTATTTGTGGAGTACCTAGGTCCATTCACAATTGGGGTACCAAAAAAGGAGTGTTTAACTTTTTAAGGACTACGAAGGACAACTTAAATTTTTTGTTTATTTTACATCATTATAGTTGTAATGGATTATTGTATGCCAATAGATAAAATGATGTCTTGTTAAATTAATAAAAATAATTTAAAATAATTTGAATATTATGTAAATATCATTTTAAATCATATAAACTAACTATATCATGTGTCGAAATTGCATTTTTAAAAAAAGGAATAAAAAGAAATGCATAAAATCATAAATTTGATTTCAAACTTTTTTTACAACAAAAACATTCCCCCTTCTATGAAAGGACATGTTCATTTAATGGACTTGATGAAAAACCAAATTATACAAAAATATCAAAATTTTGAAATTTGAAAGAAAAGTCTACAAGGCAAAAGATTCATTTTTTTCACCATTTGACCAAAAAAAAATGTTCAATGTGTTCAAAACGTTTAACTTTAGATGTAGGTCACATGTGTAAGAAATAATCTTGCCAAAGAACATGTTTGATTATCCATTGAAATCATTTTGAATTTTTTGAATTTTTATATTATTTTAACTATAAACCAAAATATTCATAAACAATTATGTATGAATATGAAAATCACCATTGTCACATGAATTATCTTAAATTGAACTAATCAAATTTTCTTAGTTGAATTTGTTTTAAATTTGTTATTTGTAAAAAAGCCCCACACAAGTGGTCGAGTCCTTTTTCCTTATTCTTCTAGTACAACAATCATGAATGAACCCATTTGGTCCATTCTTCTTTCCCATTCTATTTCCATAGACCAAGGTCAAACTACAAATCTTAAATAGTCCCATAAAAACATTATGCATTTTCTATATATTGACCATTGGTGCAAACCCTAACCCTTTTTCAGGTACCATTAAACTCATGTTGGTTTCTTTTTGGTTGGAGAAATCTAGAGTGAGTGCCTACCTCAAATGTTGGACACTCTTTTGACAATAATAGATGTGATTGTAGCTGAATCAATTGAGGGTCTGAAGTTACTTGATGCACAAAACACTACAACACAAATTTCAACTACATCATGGTATTCCCCTTAGATTTCTCCTATTCATTAGATGGGCTGCCTCAAAAATTTTAAAACCAAATAAATAAAAAAATAATTTAATGGTTCATTTTGATTGGCCCATCACCAAGAAAAAACCGAAACTAGGGAGGCTCCCTAAAATGCAGTTTCTATGTGAGTCCGGAGTATCTCCCCTTTGGCTCACCTATATTGGTGAGAAGGGGAGAACTTTGGGCAAAACAATATGAGATAAAGTGAGTGCTATTGGGAACACCCTTGAGGGACACATTGAGAACTTGAGGAACATCAAGAGGAACCCATTGAGAATAAGCTGAGAACACAAAAAAATAAAATAAAAATCATCCATTTCATTTGGTTCATGTATACTCTATTCCTATTTATGGTTGCACCATTTTTGTGCTTAAACCCTAAACCCTTTCTACAAAGCACACCATACCTATTCACTACATCTTTAAAATACGTAGTTGTTTTTGCATTCACACCTAATGTTAAGTGAGTGTTAAGTGAAAATCTAGGTGGCATCTTAGGTGGTACCCAATGTGAAATGGGTGATTGTTTAATATCAAGTGAATGTTAATTTAATACAAAATCTTCGTCCTAAATAGGTTTAGGAACCTAAGTTTTAAATGACTACCCTAGCTTAGGGTCGGTTTCCACATTGCCAAAACGAATAATTATTTATTTTCAAAAAATTAATTCGTTTTCTAGTTTTGAAATTATTATTATTTTCATCATCTACTATAATATTGTGATATGAGTATTGAAATTATTCAGAGTGTAGTCTATGATAATCCCCATGATTTTCAACATGTCAACTTCATATTTTCACAAAATTTCATTTCACTATTTTGAGGATTATTTAATGATGAAACTGACCTTACGGTAAGGTAGCTTGGTGTTAGGGGACTTGATACTAGAGTCCTTAAACACCAAGTGTGAATGCTCCTTAACTCCAAGAATGGTGTGGTCCAAATAGCTCATACAAGGCACAAAAGAATGAAGAAAATTAACATGCATATATTAGTCAGTGATTTTTTGGGAATTTTTTTGTCATTTCCTTGAAAAAAATAAAATTGGGAAATTTTGGGCAAATGTGGTTTTTGTAGTATGAATTTGACTAAGATTGACTTGAAAAATTTGTCAAATTTTTGATATCACAAAATTGAAAAAAATCCTAACAGGTAGTTACTATCTTGGCATCTTGGACACTTATTATTATTATTATTATTATTTTAGAGATGTTGAAATTTTCATAAAATAGGCTAGTTTCTTAAATTTTAAAAAAAATTGTGAAGGAAAATAGAGAATCTTTTGGGATATTCAAGACTATTCTGTTTTTCAAAATTAATTAATTATTCGAGATAGGTACCTACGTGTGTGAAGCTGCCCCTGTACCGTTTAGGGTAGTTCTCTCTCTCTCTCTCGTCGCGCTTCGGAACTTCGGGACCTCGGTTGTCGTTCTTGGGCACTCCATTTGTGAGCACCTGTTTTTGCGGATCTGGTTTGGGTGGTGTCTCTCTCTCCCCGCGATTGGGGGACCTTCAGGACGTCCGTTGTCTTTCTTTGAGCCCTCCATTTCTGAGCACCTGGTTTTGTGGATCTGGTTTGGGTCGTCTCGCTCGCGGCGCTTGGGACCTGACGTGGGCGCTTCTTCTTCAAGCAATTCGTGCTTTTAGGGTTAGGGTTTCGTGGTTTGCTTGCTTTTCTCGTAGGCCACTACAGCGCGGAGTCGCATTTGCTCTCTTGTTTGTCTCTGATCAGAATTCAGGGAGCTTCTGTCAATCTTCTTCTGTGCTGTCAAAGGTGATGAATTCTCCGAATTTTCTGTCCCGGATTCCGTGCATTCCCGGAATATTTTTGGTGCTTTTTGGAAGATGTTTGAAGATATCTTTCAGTTTGTAAGACCTTCGAGGTTTTACAATTGGAAAGAAACTTCTGGAACTTTTGGGTGCAGATTTTTATTAGTTGGCGTCAGGAGAATCTAAGAGAATTTTTTGTTTCGGTGTACTGATGTTTTGATAAATGCCATTGTGCATATGTCTTTTAGAGGGTATTGATCTGTGGCGTGGCTCTTTTTCTCTCTTTTTTTTTTGTCTTTTGGGGGTTGGGGTCGCGGTTTGGTTTGGTTTGAATTAGGATTGCTCGCTGATTTCCTGTAGCAAAATATCGAGGCGTGTGCAGGCAAGGACGGAAGAGACCTGATGATATTTTGAAGAGACGAAATAGGGTTGGAGGAGACCTTGGGAATCGAGGTCTGTGCGACATAGTGGCAGAGAGTGGCGTTTCCAGGTTTTTGGAATTTGGAGTGTGTTTTTTGGAAGACGGCGAAGTGAAGTTGCGGAGGAATTTTGCAAATGTGTTTCTTGGTCTAGAAATGATATGTGCGATTATTATTTCGTAGCAGGTGGTCGGATGATCCTTTGCCGGATCCATGTTGGAAGTTTGGGCGTTAGCAGCAGCACCCATCACTCCTCTATATGCAACAACAATTTCGTTTGCAAGGTTGCCGATCTTTAGGTCAAACCTGCAGTCGTGTACGATGCTCAGGGCGCTTCGGTTACATTCCCAGAGACGGCTTCTAAGAAGAGCAGACATCAGACATGATCTACGGATATATAAGCAAATGGAGGCCACGAGATATCCAGCAGAAAGCTATGAGCCCTCTGTGTCACAGCAGGAGCTTCCAAGGATGGAAACATTATCACGAGGAGCAACCAGCTCAGGAGTGAAGGATCGAAAGGCTGTGGGACTTCAGGCCTTTCGGAGCTACTTCCCTGCTACCCATGCCTCCCTTGTGGATCCACCTTTCCGGAGGTTTAGAAAGGAGCAGGATCCTCTGGGCAGGCGAACAAGGGTTCGATCCTCAAACCTCAGTAGCAAGAGAAGGGTTTTCAATGATGCAGGTCCTGTACTTCATGCCCGTGATCTCTCATACTACTCTGCAGAGCAATTCTCTGATGAGGAATCTGCAAACTTTGAGGAGGATACTTCCACACCCTATTTCGTAGACCTTGAGGGATGGAGGTGGCGACTCCACCGGTTTGCAAAGAATGAGAGGGAGCACGAAATTGTGACCAAGGATAAGAAAGATCGACGGGATTATGAGCACATTCAGGTTATTGTGAAGCAATTGGGTCTTCACTCGCAGATGTATGGGAAAGTTGTAGTCATCAGCAAAACTCCCTTGCCTAATTACAGGCCTGACTTGGATGATCGACGACCTCAGCGCCAGGTAAGGGCCCTTATTTATCTTCCCATTTCAAGTTTCTCCAAATTCTTCAATTTCTTGTACCTGAACTTCTTGAGACCTTTCCCAGCAACATCCTGCTATTGTCAAAATCTGCCCTATTTTAGTGTATTTAGATGACCATTGTTAGGTGCAAGCACTCAGCAATGATCTTCCAGGATCTTACAAAATGGAAGAAATCTTTCATGGTGGAAGCACACATCCTCTGAAAATTAGGGGAAATTTTGATGCCAGAGAGGGGTAGGGCCCTTGGTCTGTCCTTGTTTTTGGTGCCCCTCACTTGGGCTACTGCCCTTGTGCCTAGGCACTTGAAAACAAGGAAGGGCCTCTGGCGCTACCGTTCTCCTATATGTAGTGACAGAGAAATAGGATGAGGGATTGACCTGAAAGCAAATTGCTTGACTCCTGCAGGTATCGTTCCCAAGTCCTGTGCAAAAAAATGTTGATTCCACTCTCAAAGAGTATGCATTCCACAAGAAGCGTCAGCTTGAGGCAGGAGGTGGCTTGCAACAGAAAGAGTTCCTGACGGATCCACTATTTGACACAGAAGCTAGAGATGAACTTGATAGGGTTCTACAGTTCAAGAATGAGGACAGGATGGCTGAAGAAGAGCTTCTTGTAAGACGGAACAGGCAGTTGCGCAACAAACAGAGAAGCTGGCGGGAGTCAAGCGAGGGAGAGAAAATGCTTGCATTCCGAAAGACTCTCCCTTCATATAAAGAGAGAGATGCATTGCTTGCTGCCATTTCCAGAAATCAGGTATATGATTGTCCACTGTCCTCATTGCCAGATTATGTTTATCTGCAGTTTCAGTTCACGTGACCCCATTTGTCCATGATGCTGCTGACCTAAGAGTAGAGAATACATATTGTGGAGTTGAAGGTTTCAGAGACTGGTAGGCTGCCAATACTGAGTCATGTCAATGTTGCAGGTCTTGGTGGTGTCAGGGGAGACTGGATGTGGGAAAACAACTCAATTACCACAGTATGTTCTTGAGTCTGAAATTGACGCTGGGCGAGGAGCCACATGTAACATTATATGCACACAACCACGACGAATTTCAGCTGTATCAGTGGCAGAAAGGGTAGCAGCAGAGAGGGGTGAAGAGATTGGTGAATCAGTAGGCTATAAAGTGCGACTGGAGGGCATGAGGAGTAGAAAAACTCAATTACTGTTTTGTACCACTGGCATACTCCTCCGCAGGCTCATGAGCGACCCAGAGCTGAAAGGAGTGAGTCATGTGGTGGTGGATGAAATCCATGAACGGGGGATGAATGAAGACTTCTTGCTTGTTGTGCTGAAGGATCTTCTTCCACATCGGCCTGACCTCCGTTTGATTCTCATGAGTGCAACTCTTAATGCTGAGCTCTTCTCTTCCTTTTTCAAGAATGCTCCTATGATCCACATCCCGGGTTTCACTTATCCTGTTAAATCCCACTTTTTGGAAGAGGTCTTGGAGATCACGGGGCATAGGCTTACTGCATCAAATCAGATCGATGACTATGGCCAAGAGAAAATCTGGAAGACAAAGAAACAGTATGTATCCAGTCGCAAGAAAAACCAGCTGAACAGTTTAGTAGAAGATGCAATGGCTGATCATGATTTCAGCGAATATACCAGTCGTACCCGGGACTCCTTAGCGTGTTGGAATCCAGACAATATAGGGTTCAACATGATAGAGAGAGTTTTGTGTCACATTGTAAGGCAGGATCTAGAGGGTGCAGTGTTGGTGTTCATGACAGGGTGGGAGGATATTTCTGCCCTTATGGAGCAGCTTCAAGGTCATCCCTTACTAGGAAACACCCAACAAGTACAGCTGCTTGCTTGTCATGGTTCAATGCAAACAGCAGAACAGAAGCTTATATTTGGACATCCGCCCCCTGGAATCAGGAAAATTGTCCTTGCAACAAACATGGCAGAAACAAGTATCACAATCAACGATGTTGTGTTTGTGTTGGATTGTGGGAAAGCTAAGGAGACATCATATGATGCCCTGAACAATACACCATGTCTCTTACCATCCTGGATTTCTAAGGCGTCAGCTCGGCAGCGGCGAGGACGTGCAGGCAGGGTGAAGCCTGGGGTGTGCTACCACTTGTACCCAAAAGCAGTGTATGATGCTTTTGCAGAGTACCAACAACCTGAGCTCCTTCGCACACCCCTCCACTCTCTTTGCCTTCAGATCAAAAGCTTAAAGCTTGGCAGCATTGGTCAGTTTCTGTCACGGGCATTACAACCACCTGAACCTCTTGCAGTTCAAAATGCAGTTGAGTTGCTGAAGACAATAGGAGCACTTGATGATCATGAAGAGCTAACTCACCTTGGGCAACATCTTTCTCTTCTTCCAGTGGAGCCCAAGATAGGGAAAATGCTGATCATGGGCTCTGTTTTTGGATGCCTAGATCCAGTGCTGACGATTGCTGCAGGTCTTGCAGTTCGTGACCCTTTTGTGACACCTATGGATAAGAAAGAGCTTGCTGAGCAAGCGAGGTCTAGTTTTGCAGGGAATGATTCCAGTGACCATATTGCTCTAGTGCGTGCCTATGAAGGGTGGCAAGCAGCAATGACAAGGGGAAATGCTTTTGATTATTGCTGGAGGAACTTCCTCTCATTTCAGACATTGCAGGGAATGAACTCTCTTCGGCGCCAATTTGCCAGCCTTCTCACGGATGCTGGATTCTTGGGCAGTGATACAGATCAAGTTAATGCAAATAGTGGTGATCGGGATCTTGTCAGGGGTGTTATTTGTGCTGGCATGTTCCCAGGAGTTGTGTCTGTGTATCAGCGGACAAGGTATGTCATTGAGCTTGTCTCTCTTTATTGCATGCAGAAAGGAATCCTTGGAGCTCAAGTTCAGGGAGCAGTCATGCATGCTTCCAGTGCATGAATGATTGCTCATTGGATGCTCCAAAACAAACACCTGAGTGTCTACCCTTACTGTATACATTGGTAGTGCCATGAGTTTATGGGAGGATCTGTGTCACTGAAGTATGGGCATTTGTACTGACAGAAACTCAAAACTTGCAACTCAGAAACTCAGATCTGGCTGATGTAATTATTTTTTCTTATTTTTCAACAGATCAACAACATTCAAGACAATTGAAGATGGGCAGGTATTGCTGAACCAAAACTCAGTGAATGCCAAGGATTCACAGCTCTCATATCCCTGGCTTGTCTTCAATGAAAAAGTGAAGACAAACAGTGTGATGATTCGTGACTCTACTGGGGTGTCTGATTCCATGCTTCTCCTGTTTGGCGGTCAGGTAACTGCCCACGCACATTATTTCAGATCTTTCTTGTATGCAGATCCTTCCACATATACATTGTTGTTTGTTTCACTGAAGTGTTGTTGGTCCTTTCTGTTTAGTGGGACCCCATGTACTTTTGCCAGTCACTGACACAAATTTCAAGTCCCAGTATGCTGCTGTTGTACCTTGTTTCGGGTTGGGTCTGATGGGTTCTTTCTAAATGGTTTCTGGAGAAAGTTTCAAGCCTGTGCCTGAACTGCAATGAGCAGCATTCTAATAATCCATGGAGAGAATCTTCAACACTAATTGCTATTTTCTAGGCCAAGTTGCACAAACCTGCTCAATTCTCATACATGTGTGCCACTTTCATTTTCTGGGTGCAGCTTAATCCTGGAGGTCAACCTGGACACTTGGTTATGCACAATGGCTACCTGGAGTTTTTCATGCAACCAGAAGTTGCATCAATGTATCTGAGGTTGCGGAATGAGCTAGATGAGCTCCTCACAAAGAAGCTGGAAAATCCAGAAGTAGATATCTTTGATGATGGCAGGCTACTGATGAAGGCAGTCTTTGATGTATTGGAGGCAGATCGCTGTGAGGGGAGTTTCACATTTGGTCGTAAGGTGAAAAACCAGCCGTCAATGCCAAAGCCAATGGATGTGACAGATGTGAAGGGATTGCTGCAAACACTGATGATGCGGGCCGGAAAGAAAGCCCCACAGTACCGGACACGAATGGTGAAGGGTCACCAGTATCAATCTTCTGTTGAGGTGAAAGGCAAACTATTCACAGGTGATCCTGCACCTAGCAAGAAACAAGCTGAGAAGAATGCAAGTTCACTGGCTCTTGAGTACCTAACAGGCCTCTCAATGACTAAGAAAGAGCGGATGGCTAAGGACCGTGACAGTTTAAGATTCTGAATGAGACCAGAGGGTTCAGCTTATCCCAATGCTTGCAAAAGTGGCAAGCTGAAATGCACCACACATTCACCAAAATTTCCCAGAAGTTCACAAACATACTGTAAGACAAATTGATCAGGGGAGATCATGAAGACAAACTTTCTGTTTGACCATGGAAGATAAAAACATGCGCAATTGACCAATTAATCCAGGTAGTTGGCAGTAAAGATGTCCTTGAATTGTGAAGGGCAAGCATGAATGGTGATGCCTATGTACACAGATTAATACACTGACCATGCAGTCGTGGGGGGCTAATACTGATCCCTGAAATTGGATTCTCAACCAATGAGGCCACATCCAGTGGGATTATGTTACCAGTTCTATGGAATGACTAAATTAGTAGATGTGATTAGTAGGTGGATGGATACCTTTGTCTCATTGATGGCCTATGGAATTTGTTTACTGATTTCTGAGTGGTATGATGATGTTTCTGGAAATACTTCCTGCCCTCTAATCTTGCCATTTTTCAAGAATGTGGCCACAAGCATTCTATGGGAAAGAGGTCCTTGCTCCAGACTGAGATGACCCACTGTGAGTTCCCCTGACATTTCACAGGTCAGTTTTTGCCACTTTTAGCAGATTGGTTTCATCTTCATCTTGTTCAGTTTTTCAGAGTCCAATTGTCCAAAAACCCCTTGAATTCTTCTAGTGTGGAGAAATGTTTCATGATTGAAGTGCATGATAGCAGTGGACTCAAGAAAACTGTAATCTGGATAGCAACACGGCCTATAGCAGTTGGATATGCTGACTTAGGCCTGTTGGTTCAACATATTCTCTTAATGTGCAAATTGACCAGAGCTTCCACTTGCTTAACAAATGTGGTCATGGATTCTGACAGGGTTTGGTGCTCTCACTGTGCCCCCAAAGGCTGTTGGGTCATTTTTGGTCAAGGAGAGGGTAATGAGGTAAGAGTCTTGGCTGATTCTTGATCTCCATTTTCAGGACATTTTCATGCAGATACACATTTTGTTGGTGGGGTTCCTGGTGACAAAGTCATACGAATTCTATGCACTACAGTTTTGACTTAGATTTGGTAGATCCACATAGAACATGAATCAAGTTGGAAGTTATCAGGGTAGAGATTGGCTTGTTTTGTGAGAGGCAAACATTGCAGAATTAAGACTCTTACTATTCAAATTTTGTGCAATGTCACTATAGAAATTAGGTTTGGGTTCTGAGCAGGCCACAGTGAATTGGAGGACTTTTTGAGCCTTATTCAGGGTGAAGAATTCAAGCATTTAATTGTCCACATTGGCTCCCAACCTTTGCATGCCCCACTTTAGTTGAAGTTATTGAACTTTTCAATGTGAGTTTTGCATACTTGCTAATTTGCTTTCCTGTCATTTATTTTTGTCTGTCTTGGCTCTGCTGAACTTTGACCATCAAATTCACATAGTGGAGCCATGTTAGCAGGTTTGCTATTTTGTCTGTAGTTTTGGGTATTTCTACTCAACATTAGTCCTTTGAAGGGTAATACAGTAGTTTCTGACCATGAAATCTAGAGCCAAGCTCAAGTGAGGTGTCTAATGGGCTTGAGTTGGAGTATAATTGAAAATCCTGTGGCAAACATGTGCAATTAACTTCAATTTGAGTTGGTAAAAATTTCTGAGTGGTGTGCAGGAGTCTGCCTCAAAGTGAAGATGTGATTTATAGTGTAAGAAGTATAGAGTCAGGCTGTGTGGCCCTTAGCTTCAGAGCACTAACAAAGGTCCTCTGGACATACGTGGTGATGCTCCAAAGCATATACATGTGTACTAGGTGTAACTGTGTAGCAGAAATCAAGCAACCATTTGTTTGCTCACTGCACAGGAACTCTATTGCAGAAATTATGAAGTTAATCATGAGACAGAACCTGCTGAAAGGTTCTGTCTCATGACTCAGACTGCTTTAACCTGTACCCCCAGCGGGTGCAATTGTGGTCCAATTAGAAAAACCAGTAGCCTATTGGAGACCAAATCAACCCTTCAAGAAAACCTCTGTGATTCCATTCATGTGTTTGTATTCCAAATTATACCTGAGGGTACCTCAATTGGGGTAAGAGAGTAGCTCCACTGGCAGCAATAAAACCACTGGCCTCAGGCACAGATTTCAAATCACCGAAGGGCCTCTACTCAGGCCTTTCTCCTATACATTTAATTGTTTATAGTTGGAACTTGAGGATAGGCAAATAATTTGCACACTATTTTGAATGTGGTAGGCACTAGTAAGGGTAGAAGACAATAAATGAACAAGGGGTCCTTATTGCAGGAAGTACAAAAAGTACCATATTTTCCTTTTTTCCTGAGTGCCCATTTGCTTAGCCAACATGTCCAGACACATTTTGGTGCTGCCCAGGCATAATACCGACCCAAATTGTTCCTGGGCAGCACCAAAATGTGTCTGGACATGTTGGCTAAGCAAATGGGCACTCAGGAAAAAATGTCCATTACAGGCCAGAAATGTGCATAACGTCTGCCCAAAAATATGTCTGGGCGACATCCATCTCTTTTGAGGAAAAGATGGATCAGGCCATGGGCAGACAGGAAAAAAAAGCAACAGGCAGTTCTTTTGTGCTGTCTGCACTAAGGACCGTTTGCTGATTTAATGCCTTCTGGTAAAGGCCCACATACTCCAGTCTGTGTGAGTTGATTTGGTCTGATATAGTTTTATAAATGACACTTTAAATGAGAAATGTTAAATGCAAGTAGCCTTTGTAAGTTGTAAGCCTCAGTCCTATTCAACACAATAGAGTTATCTGTAAAGTAACCCTCTCTTCATCCTCTCTTTGGGCCGCCTTTCACCCCGTATCCCCTCTTTTAGTGGTATATCCACAAAGTGAAGACATTTTAATAAATCTCAGTATGAAATGCTGATACTCAGCATTTAATGCACAAGGTTCGAGACTAATTAGAGTAGTTGTACAGTTAGGCGCAGTGAAAATATATGCAGCAGCAGTGGAGGCGCTCAGGAAAAAGGAAAGACAGGATGAAACTCAGTTTTCCACCGAAATTGATGGTTTTCTGAGTTTCATCCCCCATTGAATGCTAATGTACTTTTTTGCAGGTTTTGTTTTAATCTCATCCTGTGTATGACCAAACTCAGGGTTTTGGTGTTGTGTTTTTTCTTACTTTACGGATAACTCTAATGTGTAGTTCCTTGACTCAGAGATTCTTTTCTAACTGGATGGGATGAGACATGCGCACAACCTGTCCAACCATGTAACTACATTAAGGCATGTACATTGTTAACACTTTCAGCGATCCTTGGAGGACAATGCAAAGATCGTCGATTTAAGAAATGGTGTATCACATGATGTTTCATTGCCTCTACTTTCTCTCAAACCTATTGTAAGAAACCCACGACTTTGTGTAATGGATGTCCATCATTGACACAACTCTGATTTCACTTTCCTTACTTCATGTGGAGGTCATTTGGAGGGCTTGCTTCAAAATAGTTGTCAAGATGGTGGGTGGTTTGTCAAGGGAAAACATGAAGAAGCCACAAATCTCCTTTAATAAGGACATCATATCCTTGTCCCAAATTCTCTTGGAGTTGCGAGGTGTTGATTCAATTTGTTAGGCACATGGCTTTTTGCAATTACCATTTGATAGCTTGGCATTTGTTTTTATTTGTCTCTTATTGGTGTTTGGTATTGCCACCTTTTTAGGTGGGGACCATGGATAGAGGAACCGAAAGGTAGGTTATGTAACAAGAAATTAAGGAAATACAAGATTTTTTCCAAACATAAGTTCTTGAACATTGAGTTTTTTCTCTTCTAGTTTGAACACAACCCTCTTTCCCAAAAGCACATTCTTTAAAGTTTACTTTCGGGTGTGAAGGGAGTATTCACATGCAATATTTGCCCTTGTGCTTCTTTTCCTTACCCTGGCCTCGTTTGACACCATTATCACCTTTCAAGCCTTAGATCTTAATTCAAATTGATTTCCTTCTATCCATTAAGTAATATTTCAAATTTGATCAAAAACTTTAATTTTCATTGATCCCCTTCATTTAATCAAGAGTCCTTCAAAATAGTTATATTTGAATCAATTGTGTTCACACATTGCACACAATCATATTCATTGTCAGATTTTATGTGTTCTTACATATAGTTCTTGTTCATTCCAAGGTTTCAATATCTTGGGACATCATGTTGTCAAAACCCTAAATAAAAGAATTGTCAAGAAGGAAGGAAAGGAAAAGACAAAAAAAATTTGGTTTGTGCATGTAGTCATTGAGAGATTATCATTTTTTATGGCATCAATCCTAAAGCAAGGAAAGCCCATGTTGTGATAGAATGGTGGCTCATTGCAAAAGATGTGAAAGTACAAAAACTAGTGGGTGAAGTTGTGGATAACTGATTATTATTGTCTTGTGGTGTAGCTTGATTTCTGTAGTATCTGATTGGATTCAGCAGTTGACGAGTGCAAAATAATTATTAAAATGTATTTTGGCATATATTAAAATATTTTCCAAGATTTTTTAGCTTGCAGTATTTTAGCATGAATGATGATGTCAATTATTTTTCACTCATTTTGGTACATAACATATTCCATTCATTATATTTGTTGATTCTTGTTTGTATTTTCCTTAATGTTTCTTGACTTTTAGTTGTCACCCTTTGATTCACTGCCATGTACTTCAAAAGACTAAAAATTGCAGTAGAATGCGTGGAGAACTTGGAAGCACAAGACAACGATATCTACCAAACATGTGCACCCATAATATCCCATTGTTCACCAAACTTTTCACCAAACTTTGAAGCCATATTATTAGTCAAGTGGAGCATGTGCAATTGTGATGAAAAAGAAAAGATGAACATGCTAATGACCAGGGTTTATCACAAATACATATCCAAAACTTTTGACATTGAGCAACTCAAAGTTTCAAAATTTTGGATTTGGGCAATGAATTCATTAAACAATCAGCAATACAAAAAAAGAAAAAAAAACAAATTACCACCAAAACTGATCAAGTTCTAACGTAGTTTGCACATGAATGCATTTGTAACCTTTTCAAAAAGACATTGTAATGTGAGCATGTGTGTTTGTTTACTACTACTGAAGCAGCCTATAACAGCAGACTTGTACTCAATGGTTTCTCCCAAAAACGGTTTTTTTCATTTCTTTCCCTGGAAGCTTGGTGATGTAAATGTTGGTATTTATGATTGAGGACATGTTGCTTGCATATCTGAGGAGTCATCACCCAACTATGAGTTATCCAAACAAAGAAAGAATTATCTTGCAAAGGAAGAAAGAAGTCGATGAAAGTAGATTGCACTATAAGTGTCTTTGATGGATAGGTCTAGGGGATGTGCCAATTCAGCTCAAAATGAAACTTCATGGTCACTAGTGTGGCCTGTGCCGTTGGCCCAAGTGTGACCTGGTTATAATGTGGGGTGGACACAACATTGCAAGGTATACTTATATCCCGTTGCAAGATCTTTCCAACAACACCGCAGGCACATCACAATTCCTTCTACTTGAATTGAATGGTTGACATTCAAGCGTTACCATGTCTTCAACTGATTTTCCTTCCAAAACCCGTTTTTTTGGAATTTATTTGAATTTTCAGTAGCAGAAATCACTTAAAAATCAATATCTCCCACATTCTGAATCCAAATCTTACCAAATAAATTCCACTAAATCCTGTTCATCAAGATCTTTCTAACAACACCAAAGGCACATTCCAATTCCTCCGAAAATTTCAACTACGATTTAATTTAATTTTCAGTGAAGAAATCATTCAATATTCAAGAACTTTTGCACCGCAAGTCCAAACATCATGGAACCAAGCCCATGCACCCCTCCTTGTCAAAAGCTTTCCAAAGACACCAAGAACACGATCTGAAGCATCCCGGTTTGGTGGATCTTATAACTACAAAACAAAATAAAACAAACTACCTTCCTTGATAGATAGATTGATGTAAGATACCTCCTTGGTGAAAAATGATGGTTTTGTAGTTGTAGTTTGGTGAAATACACAAGAATACATGTTGGACAGCTTACCCTGAGTTGGGTTTCAGCTTTCAACATTCGTAATGAATAAACAAGTTGTCCATCCTGTCGAACCCCAGTAGAATAGCATTATTTTAGGTTCATAGTCTTTGGAATTTAGAACATAAACTAGATGAACAAATCATATTCATTTCCTCTAGATGATTGATATATGTTCACAAACAGATTCTATTCAAATGAAAGATTTACAAGTAATCAATCAATCACTCTTCTCATGAGCTTTAGAGATTATGCACCATGCTGCAAACTCCAATCAAGCATGGAGTGGTCAAAGGAAAAAAGAGGGATTGATGCCAATCAATACAGCTGGAAGACAATGAGGGACAATGATCAATGACTGTGTGCAGACAAGAGTACATGTGTTCAATACACTTCTAAGAACTACCAATGAATATGGCAAGAAAATCAACAGAAAAGATCGAAGGTTGTTGACACTAAAAACACATTGAATATGAATCTGTCAGAAATGGTCATCTTACCTTTCTGTTTTTGGAATAGTTACTAAAAACCTATTGGCTTCACCTTCCATTTATGCACATGTCTCAGGTGCAAACCTTCTTCTGGTTGAAGGTTGGAGGCATCTGTAAAAAGAAAAACATTGCATTCTCAAATCTGTTGAGTTTAATTGTTAAGAATTGGGGTTTACAAGGACTTCATCTCTATTGAGTGATGTGTCTTATGGTTGAAGATGGGTACACTGCTTTTGCAGACAATGATGGCTAATTTTGTTACACATAGTTGGACCAAATCCAGATTATGTGTGTGCATCCGTACCTCAAACATAAGACTGAAAAGAGCTCTGGAATTAAGGAAATCAGGTACTCTGCACATTTATTTTCATGATCAAATACACATGTTTTTCACAGATGGATACTGCCCTCTTGAAGTCCTTGTGCACACACATGTAAGGGGTTCATTCTTCCAACAGATTTAAGACCCACAGGAGCAAGCAAAAAACATCTGCAGAGATACCGGAATGCAAAAGGGACCAATCAAAGCTCTTCTTTATCAGGGAGAGCGGCATTTTTCTTGGCTTCTTTTTTGGCATCCTTTTCAGCTTTTTCCTTGGCTTCCCTCTCTTCAATAAGCTGATCCAGTACAACTTCCAATGGTGGGTCACCAGGTCTTCGAAATGCAGCATTCCCAATCTTAAATTCATAAGCCTCATCTTGACTTAGTACAAAGTCTCTCACCTGCCCAGAAGCAAACCAAGTACAAAAAGATGCACCACACATTTATCATTATTAGAAGACCTGACAAAGTATTATGTGGCATGAGGTTCTGCAGCCTTAGTGTGGATGACAAAAAAACCCAAGACAGCTTGAAACTTCAATGCCAAGAGCTGCTCACAACTTTAACATTCTGGTGGTTCATCAGTTTCCACATTCTACGGTGGAGAGTCACAGACCTCACACAACTTAGCAAACATGAACAGCTTTGTGAATCATCCTGCTGCTTCAGTTGATTTCAGAACTTTTTGGGAATGGAGTTTTTAAGTCTAGATTTCCCCGCAGCTACTCCATTATCTTCTTCTAGGATTGTTGTATTAACTATCATCTCCAGAATCTTGAGTTTCCAAAAACAAAATCTATCTTGAAATCTGTACAATTGCAAAGCTTAAGAACCTCAAATCTATATGATGACCTAAACAAATAGAACATGTAATGTCCTGACATCTTTGAGTATGGGGAAAACTCTGCAATGCATAGCAAAGCTTGCTATCAATACTAGAGAACCTGCACTTGCAGAAAAACAAAGGAATGTGCTACAAAGTACCTCTTTAGTTTCTTGGCCACGTTCAATCACAAACATAATAGTGCTCCGATCAACAGCATATATTTTGGCCTGAATGGACCCTGTCTTAAGCAGTTCTGTCCATTTTCTAGCTATCAAACCTGCTTCTTCCTGTACATTTGTCCCCACCAGGAAGATGTTTAGAACAAAAGGTCACTACAATGAAAGAAAAACAGGATTCGGATTACAATAGCTACCATTTTTGCTCACAACTCATAAAGGAGGCTTCTCAAGCAGGAGAGTAGCCAGGCCAAATTGTCAGGGTATCAGGCCTGAAATGGAGCAATGAAAGTCTGCAAGTTTGCTAGTATATCCAAAAGTGCACACAAACCTCCCATTAAGGGATTCATAGAGAATTACAAGGGCAGGCACGACCAGATCTGGAAAGGGAGGAATGACACTTTTGCAAGTCAGTTAATGGCTCGCTTTCTCGCCAAGATAGGTACCATTAACATCATCAAGGAAGGACAGGACACAAGACGTACCGGTTTTCGGGAGACGCCAAGCCGGAGCTTTACGAAGCCCATAGAGGTACCCATTTGCCGGTCCAGCATTTCTTCCTGATACTTGTCCAAGTCCTTCCCATCGAAATCAGGTGGGGGATTGAATTGCAACTTCTCTTTCTTAACCTTGCCCCAGTCCTTCCAGGCCTGGTCCTCCTCATTGTCGTCGACGTCATCTAGCTGATCGGGAATATGAACTTTCAAGGCAGCTTGTGCAGTAGTCTCTAACTGGCTCCATAGCACAAGGTTGAAGAAGATGAACAGAGGCAGGTAGATAAGTGAAGCTTTCCAACTCCGCATTTTTCTAGATTTGCTTCTCCGTCCTAGGGATCAGGCAGTTTCACAATCGAGGAAACCTCTCTCTCACTCACCGCCCACAGCACACAGTCCACAAGAGAGACGAAAGAAGACCACACTCCAAACACACAGCTCACCAGAAATGGCTCTGAAAATTCAGTCTCCAGTCGAAAATGCAGGATGTGAATATATTGTCGATACTTGTCGCAATTCTTTTCACTACAAGAGTGTCCAGACGAGCTTGAGGAAATGCTGGCAACTCGAAAAAAAACTCTTGAAGACAATCAAAATGCATTGGACGTCAATCACTGCCTGCCTGCAAGAAAGTGCAAACCCTAAAACCATCAAGCAAGCAAGCAAGCAAGCAATCAATCAGGCGTCGTTGCGAGCGTGATAGAACTGGGAACTGCGAACTCGCGAACGTGAACTTTGGATTTAAGAAACAATTGTTGTCCGGGTGTTCCTTTTTGGAAGGACCTCTGGTCGCTGTTTTGGAAGGACCTCTGGTCCCTGTTTTAGCCACGCCTAAAGGTGCAGGTCTGAGCCCAGTTTGCAAAAAAATAAAATTGTATGTCGTTTCTACATGATCATTCTGGTCGTATGGTTGTCCCTGGACAATTTCAGAGATGATTTCGATTAGAATCGAATTGTTTGATTGGAATTTTGTGTAGAATTCAATTGACATGTATAACTGTTTTTTTGACGTTTTTTTGTGAATGAACAAAGAGAGTGGAGGAGAATCTCTAAGGTGAAGGAACAAAGAGAACACTCAATTGTTCAACATACAAAGATTAGAAACAATTGTAACACATGTGCAAAGAGCTTGAAGAGCAGCTGATGTGCAAAAGAGAGATTGAAGAACAAGAAAATGTGTAAAGATACAAAGCAATTGGAGAATGGAAGATGACTGAACAATAGATGTGCAAAGAGCTTGAAGACCAGCAAATGTGCAAAGAGATTGGAGAAACAGCAAATGTGCAAAAGGCTCCAAGACTGGCCAATGTGCAAAAAGATTGAAGAACAAAATAACAAGAGATGAGTGTGAGGAACCAGAATACACATACTCTTTCTAGTGAAAAAATTCATGGCAAAAATCAATCAACCTACACAGATGCACATAAAGGTTCAAATTCAAGATATCAAACCTATTCAGAGTGCTTGCAATTGCTAAGGTAATGTGGGTGGGGGGTGGTTTAGGTTTCAGGGTTTGATAGATAGGCTTTCTTTCTCCAGACATTATAATGGATTTTTTTTTTAAAATCCCATCCACAACACATGTACTTTGGTTGCATCTTTGTGTTCCAGATTTGTGCCACTTCAAACTTCCTTGATGACAATAGTAGCTATAAACCATCACCAAGTGGTTAATTTGAAACTAGGAAGTTACAACATACGTGTTAGATGGTGGCAGCTCTGTATGCATAATTTGTGGTCTTATGCAATTTTGCAACCTAATTGGATTTGGGATTAGTTTGTATATGCCATGAAAGTTGGGCTCAAATGCACCAAAGATTTCAATTCTATTTCTTTTTCTCTTTCTTTTGACAAAAGGTCAAACCCTCAACAACTTCATACTAATTGGTATGTGCCTGAAACCTCCTCCCTACAAGTCCCCCCTATTCCTTGTTGGGTAGGACTTGGTCTTTGTGTTCAACACATGCAACTAACTTCCATGCAAACCATTTGTGAGGACTTTTTGGGATATACACAAATAGAAGCTCCAATCTTGCAATTTTTCTTTACTCAAGACTTCTTGAAATGGTTGGTTGGTTGGTTGGTTGGTGGCATAGGTAGATGTTTAGAGTGAATTACGTAAATATATGGAACCAATACAATGTTAAGAACTACATACGAGAAACAAATGTTTAGGGTATAAACAATCACCTTGAATTTTGGCAATTGTTGCATTTATACTTGACAAAATATTGGAGGAAACCTTTTGAATCTAGTAGAATTATTCAAAGACAATATACTCACTTATAGTAATGCAACACTTGCAAATGTGATGCAAAAGCAAGATGGTTCATCTTGTGGGCATTTTACAATAGCATATGCAATCGATATAGCATTTGAACTCAACTCACAATAATATATTTACGTTGTCTTCTAAATGCAATTGCATCACACAAATCTAAAAAATAAAAACACATCTTCATTCTCTAAACACATAATCACATTGTTGAATGTCACTAATAATATGTAACAACATAGAGTCCAAATTAGATAAAATAATAATTGATGCATGTATTAAGTTTTACAAGAAGTTAAAATTGTGAAAATATGAGTTTTACACAATTTTTTTAAAAATTAAAACCCTTTGTCCAATTTAAAAGTTCAACCTACTTGTTGACTTTTTAGAAAAATTAATGTGCTTACTTTAATGACCTAAATCTGAATTTAGGACTTTATTTTCAAAGTTTTACCTCCAATTTAGTCTTACGGTTTGGTCCTTGTGCTAGTTCCATCAAAAGGGTGTCAAGTCCATGTCACAAGAATTTAAAGTTGAAACCATGGATTTAACCTCCAAACTAGGAAACATGCCAATTTTTTTTTAAAAGTCCCCTTCACATAGACAAAATTGTTATGAACCATGAATGAGAACATTTTTTGGGGAAAAAATAACATAGGGAACTTGATCTCCCTCATTGTGATTGTGTTTTTGATCTTTATGTTGCATTGTAACATTTTGTAACTTTAGGTTGTAAAATTTGTGTCCATTAGAATGATTTTTTTTTTTTAAATGTTCAAATGCATTAGGAATATATATATGGTATGCCATAGCCAAAGCAAACCAACACCCACAAGTGCAACATGGAAAATGGATGGTGAGCATTTGGCATTTTGAGAAAACTAAAGAAAGAATTTGCAACACCTATAGTGTTCAACCCAAAGAAATGCCCTTCATTTCTAAGTTTAAGAAAATAATCAAAATCTACAAAGAGTTTTGTAAGGTCAAGACTAGAGAACTTCAAAAAGAAAAGGGAAAAACAAGAGGTAAATTGGAAGAGGCACAACAAGACTTCCAAACCTTTGTCCATGATCCAAATAAGCAAATGTGTTTAGGCGCCTTGAGATGAAAATTACCTGAGTTTGAGGACATCAAAATAAATGGGTAGAGGGTCAATGC